>Ga0209131_1000012_pt1 | contig 272185 bp, 240 predicted proteins | sample GraSoi_2013_40cm_FD_185826 | JGI IMG/M metagenome (GOLD analysis project Ga0209131, IMG submission 185826) | Grasslands soil microbial communities from the Angelo Coastal Reserve, California, USA - Sample 9_17_2013_40cm (SPAdes) (version 2) | ecosystem: Environmental > Terrestrial > Soil >... | reverse complement strand
CGCGGTGTGCGTCCAGTCGATGCGCGGGCGCCGCTTGGTTTCGTCCATCGGACCGGTGGCACCGACGATAAAAATCGGCGCGCGGTCGATATAGGCGTAATACACCGCCATATTGGAATGCAGCAGGCCCACCAGGTTATGCACGATGGCCACCATCGGCTTGCCACTGGCTTTGGCGTAACCGTGCGCAATCTGCACGGCGGTTTCTTCATGCTGGCAAAGCATCATGTACGGATAATTGCGTCCGTAGTTGACGATGGAATCGTGCAGGCCGCGATAGCTTGCGCCCGGATTGAGTGCGGCGTAGGGCAGCTGATAACGATGCAGCAGGTCGACTATGACGTCGGAAGCCCAGCGCTGCGCGGCGGGCTTTTTGCCGGGGGGCTTTTTAACGGCGGTTTGAACCGCTGCTGCTTTACGCTTGGTCATCGATGCGGACAATTTATGCGTGCGTGGCTCAGGTTGCCGAAGGCTCGGGGATGGCGACACATTTGTCGGCATTGATGCGAACGTAGACCTTCTCCCCGATCGGGGTGCGCAGCGAAGGATGCGCCTTGGCCAGCAGCGTCCGGTCCCCCACCTTGACCTGATAGTCCATGTATTCGCCCAGAAACACTTTGGCGTCGACGATGCCCTGGAAGGTGTTGGGGCCGGTGTAAGCGTGTTCGGCCAGCTCCACATCCTCGGGACGCAGCGACAGCACGACCTTGTCTCCACTGCGCAGCACGTCCGCGCTGCTCGCCGCCAGCCTGCCGATCGGCGACTCGACCATGTACCGGCCCGGCTGGGTTTCCACCGAGGCAATCGTCGCCTCGAGAAAGTTCGTGGTGCCGACGAAATCGGCAACGAATTTATTGCGCGGGCGCTCATAGATATCGCGCGGCGAGCCGATCTGCATGATGCGGCCTTCGCTCATCACCGCAATTTCATGCGACAGGGCCAGAGCCTCGCTCTGGTCATGCGTCACATAGATCGTCGTCACCTGCAATTCCCGCTGCAGGCGTTTCAGTTCGAAACGCATGCGCTCGCGCAGCTTGGCGTCGAGGTTGGACAGGGGTTCATCGAGCAACAGCAGGGACGGCTCCATCACCAGGGCTCGGGCCAGCGCCAGCCGCTGCTGTTGTCCTCCGGACAACTTGGTCGCTTCGCGATCGGCAAGGTGTCCCAGGTCAACCGCGGTCAGCACCCGCATGACCTTGTCCTGGATTTCCTTTTTGCTGTATTTTTTGGCGCCTACTTCCAGCGGGAAGGCCGCATTCTGGAACACATTCATATGCGGCCAAATCGCGTAGGACTGGAACACCATGCCGAAGCTGCGCTTGTTGGGCGCAATGAAAATATTGCCTGCGGATGAATAGACGACGCGATGGCCGAGCGCAATCTCGCCCGATTTCGGCTTCTCGAGGCCGGCGATCGAGCGCAGCGTGGTTGTCTTGCCGCAGCCCGAAGGGCCCAGCAAGGTAAACAATTTGCCATCGGGTACCTCGAAGGTGACGTCCTGCGCCGCCTTGACGATCTGTCCGCGATCGTTTGGATACTCCGTGAAAAGCGCCTTTACGCTAAGCATGCTCCACCTTTCATTATTTTCATCTTTATTCTTCTGCCTTCATTCTTCTTTGACGCCAAATTTCCTGCCAATTGCCTGGGCCACCAGTACCAGACAGAACAGGGCCAGGATAAACATCACCCCGAGGGCCGAGAGCTCGACATACTGGCCGTTCTCCCACAGCTCCCAGATGACGATCGACACCACCTCGGTTCCCGGGCTGTACAGCAGAATCGACGTCGACAATTCGCGTATCGACACGATGACGATATAAATCCAGCCGGCAACCAGGCCCGGTTTCATCAGCGGCAAAATGATCCGGTAGAACATGGTGAACCAGGAGGCCCCGCTCATCGCGGCCGACTCTTCCAGTTCCTTGTGGATCTGCAGCATGGTGGTGGTGTTGTAGCGCAGCCCGTAGGGCAGGAAACGCGTGATATAGGCAATGAACATGATCCAGATCGTGCCGTAAATGCCGATGTCGAAATTCAGATAGAAAATCATGATCGACAGGCCCAGCACCAAGCCCGGAAACACCATCGGCAGCGAGGCGATGTTGTCCAGCAACCAGCGGCCAGGCGTCTTGGTCTTGATCACGATCCAGCAGATCACCGAGGTGACCAGCATGATGATGGTGGCGCTGCCAAGCGACAGCAGCAGGCTGTTGACCACGGACTTGATCAGCGTGGGATAGCTGAGCACGAAGCGATAGGGATCTAGCGTCAGGTTCTGCAATGCCGCCATCGACGGCACGCTGTAGAACTTCTGGAATGAGGACCACAGCAGCACCAGGAAAGGCATGGCCACGATCAGCAGGAAATAGCAGATGCAGAACGCCGCTGCGACCCAGCGCCACGGCCCCAGGTCGATGGCGCGGGGGCGGAAGCCCTTGCCGGTCATGGTCGAATACTTGCTGCCCTGGTTGGAGAGCTTCGACTGGTAGTACACGCCGAAGGTGGTGATCAGCAACAGGGTGACCGCATAGGCGGAGGCGAGGCCGATCTGGCTGGGATACTCGTGGATCGCCTGGTAGATCGAGGAAGTAAAGACCTGGATGCCCACGGGCAGGCCAAGCAGTGCCGGCACTTCGAAGGATTCGATCGAGCGTACAAACAGGATCAGCACGGTGGCAAAGATGGCCGGCATCACCAGTTTCAGGGTGATGCGGGTGACGATCTGGAACATGCTGGCGCCGCTCATCATCGCCGATTCTTCCAGCGAAGGATCCATGGAGCGAAACGCCGCCGTCATCAACAGAAAGGCCATCGGCGAGTAGTGCAGGCCATCCACCCAGATCATGCCCCACAGCGAGTACACATTGAAAAACACATAGTCGGTGTTGAACCAGCTTTGCAGCAGCAGGTTGACCAGGCCGATCTTGGGGCTGCCGAGCAGGATCCAGGCGACGGTGAAGAGGATGCCGGGAATGATCAAAGGGATGATCGACAGGGCAAAGAACAACGATTTGAACGGCGTATTGGTGCGCTCGTTAAGCCAGGCAAGGAAGGTGCCGAGCGTGAATGAAAAGATCGAAGTGCCGATCGCAAACTGAACGGAAGTGAAAAACAGTTTCAGCGTTTCCCAGCTGCCGTAAGCAGTCACGTAGTTCTGCAGGGTAAATTCGGCCGCCTTGGTACTGGTCTGTGGCGTGAAAAAGCTCTGCCAAAGCAGGAACAGCAGCGGTACCGCCGCCAAAAAAACCACGAACAAGACGCAGACACCGACCACCAGCCACTTCACGTCGAAGCGTTCCTGCCAGCCCGGCCCCTCCTGCGCGGGCAACGCTTCCAGCGGCCCTGTGCTGATCGACATGCTGTCTACTCCTCCAATAAATCGTATGATTTGTGCCGATTTTTTATGTTCCGTTATATGGAACATCGGTCTATATAGCAATACGGTCGAATCTAACGCCCCTTCATGCCGCTGTCAAGAAAGGCTTGATGATTTCAGGCAAGTTTGGCGTGGTGGTAGTCCCAAACCTTCTTGACGAGATTGGGTTTCCACAGATTGCCGCCGATTAGCGCAATCTCTTCGCGGCTGAGCACATGCGGTTCTCCCAGTTGCGCGGCAAGAAATTGACGTTCGGCGGTTTCTTCCAGGTAGCAGCCCAGAACAAAGGCCTCCATCACATTACCTGCCGCGACCACCGCGCCATGCGCGCGCAACACGCAGACGCGATGCTCGCCAAGCGCGGCCGCCAGGGCCTCGCCCAGGGGCTTGGTGTTGATCGATGCGGTCTTGTCGAAGTACTGGATCTCGCCCAGTACCGCCGCCTGCATGATCACCGGCAGAATCCGCTTGCCGGCCATGGTGAACAGTGTCGAATACAAAGGATGCGTATGCACCACGGACTGGACATCGGGACGTCGCCGGTAGATTTCGGCATGAATATGAAATTCCATCGGCGGAACATCCGTCCCCCCGACCGGTTTTCCGTTCATGTCGATGGTAATGATGTCCGCCGCGGTCAGCGCGCTGCGCACCGACTTGCCGGCGTTGATCAGCATGAAATCGGTGCCGGGCAGGCGTGCGCTGAAGTGGCCGTTGAAATCGATGACGCCGGCGCGCTCCATCATCAGGATGGCGTCGGCAAGCGATTGTTTGAGCTGCTGGGTGGATTGCTCCGTGTGCATGGCCGACTCCTTGGGTTCAACTCAGCGCGCGCTGAATACCTGCTGATACAGATGACTCCATTTTTCGCCCTGTTTGACGAGCTCCGCGGGATCGACGAACTTCCAGTCGATCCCGGGCGGCAACCCGCGCTCGGCGCGCCCCGCCGGAATCAGATCCATGGCCGGCAACATGCGCTGCGCATCGGACAGCATGAAATCGATGAACAGCACGGCGGCATAAGGGTGCGGAGCGCGGCGCGACAGCGCCAATCCACTGATGCGCGCAACAGCCGGCGCGACTGCCACCCAATCGACCGGCGCCGATTTTTCCCGGCGCAGTTTGTCGATGAAGTAGTTATAGGTTGCGATAGTCGCGGTAACTTCGCCGGAGGCGGTCAGGCTGGCGAGCAGGGGGTGGCCCTTGCGCAGTTGTACGCCATTGGCGCGCACGATCTCGCTGAACAATTTTCCGGCGTTTTCCTCGCCCAAGGCGCGGCCCACGGTAAAGAACCAGTCGATATTGTCGGCCTCGGCCGCCAGACGGTCTTTCCAGCGCGGGTCGAGCAGATCGGCGTAGGTCTTCGGCAGCTCGTCGCGGCGGACTTTCTGCGAGTTGTAGGCGAACACAAACAGATTGGCGCGATTGCCGATCCATTCACGATGGGCAGGCTGCGCCTCGGCGATCATTTGCGCGGCATGGGGCGTGTCGATGGCCTGAACGAGCTGTTCCAGATGCAGGGACTCCAGTTCGAAGCCGTTGCTCTCGATCACATCCACTTCGAAGCGCCCGCCCCTGGCCTCGGTAACGGTACGACGCAATACACTTTCCGAATTTGCGCGCCAGATGTTTACCTTGATGCCGTATTTTTTCTCGAACTCTGCCGCCAGAACGCTGATCTGCTCCTGTCCCATCGTGGCATAAAGGTTGAGCACGCCCTCTGCGCGCGCCTTGACCAGCAACTGAACATTGCGATCGGCCCCTTGCAGCGTGGCGGCCGTTTTCACCTCATGGGTCGGCTCAACGGCCATCGCGGAAAACACCGCAAGAATGGCGGCAAAGGCGCCCGCCAGCATTGCCAGCCTGCGCCATGCCCTGTTCATTATTCGATTTTGACCGCAGCGGTCATTCATGATCATGGCCGTGTCCGTGTTCGCCGGGGTGATGATGGTGATGACCATGGCTGTGTCCATGGGCATGACGGCGCAGCGCGCGCGGATCTTCATTGAACACCAGCGATTTCACCGTCACCGGAACGGTGAACGACGGCATGCGGATGCGGCCCAGATCGATATAGTCAAAATCCCATAGCGTCACGCCGTCGATGACCAGCAGTTCGCTGCCGATATCGAGTTCCTCGCGCAGCAGCCTGCCCAGCGTCTGCGCAATATCGCCATCGAGCACCACAAACAGCGGCGCGCCGCGCGCCAGGGTCTTTTCCATGCCGCCGACGATGCCCTGGGCAAAGGCGTGGATGCGCTCGTAGGATGGCGCGCCGCGCCAGCGAAACGCCAGCGCCACATCGGCTTCGCCTTCAGTCAGGTCGAATGCCTTGAAGTGGTGTTTGATCGCCGTCGCCACCTCTGCCGGCACCACGACAGGCCCAAATTCGCAGGATGGCGTCAGCACCTGCAGGTTGCGGCGCGGCAGCAGCTCGGCCGGATTCGAAATATAGGTCGTATTGCCGCTCAGCTGGACGCTGTATTCCGAGGCGCCCAGGGCTGTGGCGCGAATGCACTCGCCCGCCGGCAGCAATTCCCAGGGGAAGCCGCCCGACGCCAGTTTCTGCCGCACGGCGATGCCCAGCAGCTTGCCCAGATCGCCGAAGTCGCGCGGCTCGCGGTCATAGACATACTCGGCGACACCGCCCGAAAACATCACGCCGGAAACCGCGCCCAGGTGCGGCAGACGGTCAGTCAGGTAAAGCTGCGCGATGGCATCGGGCAATTCATCGCCGTATATCGCAACCAATAATGCATTGGCCATGCCGTCAGCCACCTTTGCCAGTTGCTCGCGAGTCACCAGATCGCCGAGGTTCCAGTCAAAGCCGGCCAGTCCGGCGTGATACTTTCCGGCCGGATCGAGGCGCGTGATGCGGTTGTCCTTGTCCACAACCAGCAGCCTGCCGCCGATATGCACTGCGGCCGTATGCAACACCTTGCCGCGTTCGACCATGGCCAGCTTGGTCGTGCCGCCGCCGATGTCGATATTCAGGATTCGCTTGCCACTGTCGTGGGAGGCCCTGGCGGCGCCGGAGCCATAAGCCGCCAGCATTGCCTCCATATGATGCCCGGCCGTCGCGCAGACAAATTCGCCGCCCTGCTCGGCAATCACGCCGGCGATACCCTCGGCATTTTCGCGGCGCAGTGCCTCGCCAGTCAGGATCACCACGCCGGCGTCGATATCGTCCGGGTGCAGCTTCGCGGCGCCATAGGCCTGATCGATGATCTCGCCCAGCGCGCGCTCATCGATGCGGGTCTCGCTTTGATAGGGCGTCAACGCTACCGGCGATTGATAGATGGTTTCGCGCGACTCGACAATGTAACGGCTGGACAGGTCCTCGCCACGGCGACGCAGGGCAAGCCGAGAAAACACCACCTGGGTGCCGGACGAACCGATATCGATACCGACGCTCAGCAGGCTGACATTATCCGCAATCCAGATCGGGTTGTTTTCAATCGAACCGTCCACGGCGAAGTCGTCGTGATCATGATCCGCGCCTTCCTCATCATCATGGGAATGATAGAAGTCCTCCCCATACTGATGGTCGCTGATGGTATGCGATTTCCGGTCCGGTTTTTTGCTGCTGTCGCTCATGCCGAGACTCCAGTCACCGTCAGATTTTGAACGCCTCAAGCGCCTCGGGCGCGAACAGATCCTCGGGATTCAATTTGCGCTTCGACAGCCCCTGCTCGAAGGAATAGCGCAGGAAGGTATCCAGCGTGGCATGATTTTTTTCCAATCCATAGGGCCAGAAATCCTCGCCCATTTCGGCACGCGCATCCTCGATATGCGCCGTCAGCCAGGGCAGCATCGCCTTCAGCGCGGCGGTCTCGTAGAGGTCCTTGTAGGTTTCCGCCTGCGCCTCGCAGAATGCCTTGTACAGCGACTGCGCCACCCAGCGGTTCTGCTCGTAGACATCGCGCCGAATCACGATGGCGTGCATGATCGGGAAGATTTTCGTCTTGCGGTAATAGGCCTTTTCAACGTCGACATAGTTGTCGAACAGGCGCTTTACCTTGCCGCCGCTGTTGAGATACGACGACGGCATGCGCGCGGTGTAAAGAGCGTCGATTTCGCCGCTGGCCAGCATCGCCGACAGCGTCTGCTGCGGACCGATGCGCTCGACCTTGATATTGGCGGGCAAATTGAGTTTGAGCTTTTCTGGGCGCCCAGGCTCCTCTTCACCGCCGGTGAAATAAGTCACGCTGTCGACCGGAACCTGGTATTCGTCCTGCAGGATGCCGCGTATCCAGGCCGGCGCCGTCATCTGATATTCGGGATTGCCGATGCGCTTGCCGATCAGGTCCTTGGGCGACCTGATGCCCGAAGCAGCATTCACGTAAATGCAGGAATGGCGGAAAAAACGCGAAGGAAAAATCGGGATGGCAATGAACGGCCGCGCTTCGGAAAACAGCGAAACCGCATAGGAGGACAGGGACATTTCCGCCACTTCGAACTCCTTATGGCGCAGCATGCGAAAAAAGGTTTCCTCGACCGGCATATTGAGGTAATTGAGATCGATGCCATCGGGTTGAACGCGGCCATCCATCAGCGCGCGGGTACGGTCGTAATTCCAGCAACCAAATGACAATCTCAGTTTGGACATCTGTTTTCCTTGTGCAGCCGGATGGCCGGCTGCCGACAATCGGTCAATAAAACTGGTCAAAGTGCATTTGCGACAGAGGCACCTTGTTTTGCATCAGCAGGCGCTGGATGGCCTGCGTCATGGCCGGCGGACCGGCGAAGTAATATTCAAAATCGGCGGGCGTCCCACCGATCGTCGATAGCACATTCTCGTGCACGAAACCGCCGTGTCCGCTCCAGCCGTCGCCAGTTTCAGGCATCGACAGCGATGGGTAATAAAACAGCCGCTGCCCATAGCCCGGCAGTTCGCGCAATTCCGTCTCGCCGCAGAGATCGCGCCGTGTGCGGCCGCCATAGAAAAAATGCAGTTTGCGCGCGGCCATGGCAGGCGTGCCCATCATTGCCCGGGCTATCGACAGCATTGGCGAGATTCCCGACCCACCGGAAATGCAGACGACGTCGCGCGAGCTGTCCACGCGTAGAAAACCGCTGCCGAATGGCCCGTCGATTTCCAGACGAGCGCCCATCTGCAGGCGATCGAACAGCACCGTGGTGCCCTGCCCGTCCTGCATGCGCTTGATCTGGAACTGCCAGATCGCGCCGCCTTCATTGACCACATTGCTCATCGAATAAGCACGCTGCCCCTTGACGCCGGGCAGGGACAGCAGCGCATATTGGCCCGGCAGAAACAGTGGCGCGTCCCTGGTCTGCAAATGAAATTCGCGGATGTCGTGGGTAATATCGCGAATTGCGATCAGCGTGGCGGCAAAACGCTGCGGCCGGTGGCGCGGGGCATATTGCTCCGCGAGGCGCACCTTGATCGTGCAATCGCCCAGCGGATGGGCCTGACAGCCCAGCACCCGGTTCTTGCCGCGATCACGCTCCGACAGGGCCGGCGCTTCCGGCCAGGCGGAAGCGATGGCGCCGGCGATCATTTCAACCTTGCAGGTGCCGCAGGAACCGACATTGCACTCATAGGGCATGCCGAGGCCGGCCCGCAGCGCGGCGCGCGCAATCGTATCTTCGGCTTGGCATTCAAACGCGATATTGCTATCGACAATTGTAATCAAGGGCATGAGCGAAACCGCAATCGGCGATGATCAGGCAAAGCGCTGCAGGCGCATCGCATGTCGCGGCGAGTACCCGAGACGCGCCGAAATCGCCTCGGCGGCTGCCACCACCTTGGGTGCGTGCGACAGCACGACCTTTTTGGTCATGCGCTGGATCGGGCCGGCGATGCTGATGGCCGCCACCACTTCGCCGTTATGGTCGCGGATCGGTGCAGCAATGGCGCGCAGACCGATTTCGGTTTCCTCGTCGTCAAGCGCATAGCCGCGTGCGCGCACCTGCGCCAGATCGGCGATCAACTGGGCGACATCGGTCATTGTTTTCGGGGTCATTGCGGCCAGCCCATCGACCGCCATCGATTCGATCGTGTCGTTGCTGAGGTAAGCCAGCATGGCCTTGCCATCCGCGCTGCAGTGGGCGGGAACGCGCGCGCCGAGAACCGACTTCATGCGAATGGCCTGTCGGCTTTCGAATTTGTACAGGAACAGCACGCTGGCGTGATCCAGCACGGTGAGATGCGCCGTCTCCTCGGTTTTCTCGGCCAGATCCTTGAGCACCAGCTGGGCCTCGTTGAAAACATTCATCTTGCGACGGACGCGGGCGCCGAGTTCAAACAGCGCGAGACCGAGACGATACTTGCCAGTCTCCTTGTCCTGTTCAAGCATATCGTCCTTGATCAGGGTGGAGGCGAGGCGGTGAACCGTGCTCTTGGCAAGGCCGAGGCGTTTGGCCAGGCTGCTGACACCAAGCTCGTACTCATCGTCGGTAAAGGCCTTTAGCAGCCGGATGGAGTTGGCCACCGATGAGAGCCTGGAGGATGATTTGGACGCCTTGGCTGCGCGCGTCAATTTTTCCTGGATTCCGGGTTTGGAGATTTGTTCCATATAAGAGAATACCTATCCTTTATGCAGAACGCAGACTAACATGCAGCCATTGGCGAAACAAGCCGGCTGCGCCTCAAGCGGATTGACCTGCGACAAGCTTGTTTGCCGAGCGCAGAGCCAGCGCAAAAAATGTCGGGATGCAAACCGCCAAACCGACCCCGATCAGCAAGCTGGCACCGTCGATAAAGGCCGCCGCCGCCGGTGAAAAATACTTGACGATGCCGAGCGCCGCGATGGCAATGCTGAGCGCCCCGATCACAAAACTCATGGTGCGGGAAATGGCGATCGCCTGCGCATCGGCGCGCTGGATCAGCCGCCCGATCCACAAACCGTTGAGGCCGTCGGCGACCATCATGCCGATCATGAACACCAGCCCCAGCGCCACCGCAAATACCCAGCCGGCCATTTTCGAAGCCGTCAGGGAAAACAGCGCCGCCTGGCTGACAGTGTCGAAGGAAAGCGCAAAGGCGGCGCCAACGGTCGCAATCAGGACAGGATGACTGGTGCGGGAAAGGCGCACCAGCCAGCGTCCCTTGAGGCCCACAATGCTTACCGGCTGATCGCGGGGCGAGCGGAACACCGCTTGCAAATTAACCGCACCCAGGGCGAACAGGAACGTTATGGAAATCCACGCCCCCAGATGCTCCAGCCACACCGGCGGCGTCCATTCGGTGGCAAATGCGGCCACCAGCGCCGCGACCATGGTGACTATCAGCCCGTGTCCGATCGAAAACAGCACGCCCGACCAGCGCGATACGCGCGGCCGCAGTTCGGCATTGAAACGGGTCAGCCCATCGATCGTGGCAATGTGGTCCGGGTCCATGCCGTGCTGCAAACCCAGCATGAGCACAACCATGATCAGCGCAACTCCATCATGCGGCAAAACGTTCATTCGGCGGATTCCTGATTTCTGATTCGATGAAAAGACAAGCGGCCCGTGCATGCCGTCCAGTCACCACACCGCTACTTTTTCACAAACAGTTCGTTCCACATTTTTTCCCATTTTTCCGACTCATCAAGCACACCGGCCGGGTTGATCATGGTGTATTTCATGCTGCTGAATTCGGATTTGATTTTGGTACTCGTCGGCGAGCGTCCCATCCCTTCCAGCAGGCTCTGTCCCTCCGGCGACAGCACGAAGTCGGCAAACAACAGGGCGGCATGCGGATGCTGCGCATGCTTCGCCACACCGATCGCCTGCGGCCGCGCGATCACCGGGTCCAGCGCCACCCAATCGATGGGGCCGCCGCGTTTTTTCAGGGTGATCGCATTGGATTGGTAAATGGTCAGGCCGACCGGCACTTCGCCGGCAGACACCAGTTCGGCCAGCAGGATATGGCCCTTGCGCACATCGGGACGCATTTCAGCCAGGCGGCGCATGAAATTGGTGCCGCGCTCACTGCCCATGGCGACAAGCATCGCCGACATCCAGTCGCCATCGGTAGCCTCCAAGCCAATCTTGCCCTTCCACCTGGGGTCAAGGAACCCCTCATAGGACCTCGGCAAGTCCTCACGTTTGACCACATTGCTGTTGTAGGCAACGCCGTAAACGGTCATGCGGTCCGATGCCCATTGTCGATGCGCCGGCACGGCAAACGGCGGCAGGTCCGCAAAATAAGGACTGTGAAAAGCGCCCAACAGATTTTCGCGCGACAGCGCCTCGAGTTCGGGCGCATTGGTTTCGACGACGTCGAACGTGTAGCGTTTGGCACGGCCTTCGGTGACCGCGCGCTGTACAATTTTTTCGCTCACCGCCCGCCAGATTTCGACCTTGATGCCGTATTTTTTTTCGAACGCCTGGCCCAGCGGCGTGGATTCGGTGGGTGCCAGCGAGGTATACAGCATCAGACTGCCTTCGCGTTTCGCCTCCTGGAGCAAACGCGGTTCGCGATCGGCCCCCTTGTACAGATACACCGTCTCGTTCTTCGCCGTTACCGGCTGCGCATTCACGCCGGCAAGGGGCGTTCCCAGGGCGATTGCGCACAGACAGGCAACTGCGGACGGCAGGGTCTTCATCCCGAACTTCTCCTCGTATCTCTTCTGCCCCGATGGACGCCCAGGGCGCACAGCAGGTGAAAAGTTTTTTATTTGAAACTTTATTTGAAACGTTACTTGACGCTTCATTTGACGCGTATCGCATCGTATGTTAAACCCTTTCTTGCTGTCAATGGAACGTAATTCCTCTATACGGAACATGTAATGCGGATTTCGGCCATAGCGCTCCGGCAGCTGGTTCTGGTTACCGTAGTTTGCAGATAATGCCGGCCGACACAGATCGGCCGCCTGAAGGCCGCGCCCCGGCGCCGCATCGATAACGATCATGGAGAAATCAGCATGCCGCACGACAAAGACCGCACCCACTGGCACGAACCCGCCGGCAATAAAAAAGCCGGCTTCGGCGAGTTCAAGAAACAACCCACGCCCTATGACGCATGGATGGAATCAGAGGGCATCCCGGTATTCCGCGATATCGGCATCAGCAAGGTGCAGAACCTGCCGCTATTTCCCTGGAAGCGTACCGGCGGCAAGGGTCACTTCATCCAGCTCTACGGCACCGAAACCAAATGGGGCTGCTATGTCGTCGAGATTCCGCCGGCTGGTGCGCTGAATGCCGAGAAGCATATGTATGAGGAAATTTTCCTGGTGGTGGAAGGCCGCGGCACCACCGAGGTATGGCAGGAAGGCGACACCAAGAAACATGTGTTCGAGTGGCAGAAGGGTTCGATGTTCTCGATTCCGATGAACGCCTGGCATCGCCTGGTCAATGCCACCTCCGGCGGCGCCCTGCTGCTGGCCGGCACCACCGCGCCCAATGTGCTTAACATGATCAACAATGTGCAGGCGGTGTTTGAAAACCCCTTCGTGTTCCGCGACCGCTTCAGCGGCGCCGATGATTTCTTCAAGGCCAAGGACGATATCGAACCCGATCCGGTGCGCGGCCTCGCCATGCGCAGGACCAATTTCATCCCTGACGTGATCAACTGCGATCTGCCGCTGGACAATCGCCGCTCGGTGGGCTGGCGGCGCGTCGAGCCGTTCATGACCAACAACCAGTTCTACTACTGGATCGGGCAGCATGAACAGGGGCGCTACTCCAAGGCGCATGCGCATACCTCGGCGGCCATCCTGATTTGCCTCAAAGGTAACGGTTATACCTACAGTTGGCCGGAACGCTGCGGCGAAACGCCGTGGAAAGATGGTCACCAGGCTGAAGTGCGGCGTCTCGACTATGAGCCGATCGGTCTGGTCACTGCCGCTCCCGGCGGCGCACGCTGGTATCACCAGCATTTCAGCGCCGGCGCCGATCCCCTGCGCCTCACCGCCTGGTTCGGACCGCATAACCCGGGGCGCGATCCGGGGGCGCCGGGCGCCAAGCATACCGATTACACCGCCATCGACGTGAACCAGGGCGGCACCGCCATTCCTTACTGGATGGAAGACCCGTATTTGCGCGCGGAGTATGAAGCCAAACTGAAGGAAAACGGCGTCGCCAATCGCATGGACCCCTCCTGGTATGAAAAGCCCGCCGACGCCGACACCAAGAAGACCGTGGTTTGAGCGGGATCGCGATGGCTGGCGAACTGCGCGCTGATCCGGGTGTGGGCGCCGCGGACGATGAACGTACCGCCGGCACCCATGGCGAGACCATCGGCGGGCGCGTATTCTTCAGCAACATCCGCCGCAGCCTCGAGGTCGAGGACGAGATCCTGCTGATCAGCGTCGGCGTCGATATCGGCTCCTCAACTTCGCATCTGGTGTTCTCGCGTCTGCTGCTGGAACGTCTCGACAATCGCTACGTGGTGTCGAAGCGCGAAATCGTGCACGAGTCCGAAGTGTTGCTGACACCTTACGCGGCCGACCAGACCATCGATGCGGCAGCCCTGGGCGCCTTCATTGACCGGCAATACGATCTGGCCGGGGTCGATCCGCGCGCCATCGACACCGGCGCCCTGATTTTGACCGGGGTCGCGGTACGCCGCAGCAATGCGCGCGCCATCGCCGAGCTGTTCGCCGCGCAGGCGGGGAAGTTCGTGTCGGTCAGCGCCGGCGATGCGCTGGAAACCACCCTTGCCGCCTTTGGTTCAGGCGCGGCGGCCCGCTCGATTCGCGAGGCCTCGCGGGTAATGAATATCGACATCGGCGGCGGCACCTCGAAAATCGCGGTTTGCGAAGCCGGCGCCGTGGTCGAGATGACCGCCATCGACATCGGTGCGCGCATCCTTTCCTTCGATCGCGATGGCCGCATCACCCGCATTGAGGAAGCCGCCAGGCGTTTCGCCGCCGACATCGGCACCACGCTGGAAATCGGCGCGCCGGTCGATGCCGATGTCCTAGACCGCATGGCCGAACGCATGGCGGATCGCCTGTTCGAAGCGGTCAGTGCAGCTTCGCTGCGCACCGGCACCGCCGAATTGCTGCGCCTAGAGGCGCTGCAGAATGCGCGCGCACCGGACGTCATCACTTTTTCCGGCGGCGTCTCCGAATACATTTACGCCCGGCAGGCCGAAGCCTTCGGCGATCTCGGCCCACGTCTGGCCCGGGCCATTCTGGCAAGGGTGGACGCGTGGGGGCCGCGTCTCGAGCAACCCGACCAGGGCATTCGCGCCACCGTGGTTGGCGCCTCGCAGTACACCATCCAGGTCAGTGGCAGCACGATTTTCGTGGCGCCGATGGATACCCTCCCGCTACGCAATGTGCCGGTGATCACACCGGCGCTGCCGCTGGCCGCCGAGGAACTCGATGTCGACGCCATTGCGACTGCGGTGCGCACCGCCCTGCGCCGCCTCGACCTGCATGAGGGCGAACAGACGGTGGCGCTCTGCTATCACTGGCAGGGCTCGGCGAGCTTTGCGCGCCTCGACGCCTTTGCGCACGGCATCCGCGATGGCATGTTCCGATTGCTGGCGCGCAGACTGCCGCTGATTCTGGTTGGCGATGGCGATATCGGCGGCTTGGTCGGCATCCACTTTCGCGAAGTGCTCGCGTTCGAAACGCCCATCGTTTCGATCGACGGCATTACGCTGAAGGAGTTCGATTTCATCGACATCGGCGCCATGCTCGAACTGTCCGGCGCGGTGCCGGTGGTGATCAAATCGCTGGTGTTTCCGGGCTCGACGGCATTGGGACGTGTTTCAACATAAAACGGCATAATGCCGGCTGCATAAACGCAGGCAGGTAGCATGTACAGTACTGCCATGCCCACCCCGTTCATCCCCGTCGCCTTGCCCCTGTATCCGCCGATCGAGCCCTACGCCAGCGGGTTTCTGGCGGTCGATGGCGGCCACGCGCTTTACTGGGAGCAATGCGGCAATCCACAAGGCCTGCCGGTGCTCTTCCTGCATGGCGGGCCGGGCGGCGGTTGCAGCGCGAACAGCCGCCGCTTCTTCGACCCGGCGCGCTATCGCATCATCCTCTTCGATCAGCGCGGCTGCGGGCGCTCCACGCCGTCCGGCTCGCTTGCCGCGAACACCACCGCGCATCTGCTCGCCGATATCGAGGCATTGCGCCGGGCCCTGGACGTTGAACGCTGGCTGCTGTTCGGCGGTTCCTGGGGCGCCACCCTGGCGCTGGCCTATGCGCAGCAGTATCCGCAATATGTAAACGCCATGGTGTTGCGCGCGGTGTTCACGGCACGGCAATCCGAACTCGACTGGCTGTACCGCCAGGGCGCCTCGCATATTTTCCCCGAAGCCTGGGCGCGTTTTGCGGCCTTCATTCCGGAAGTTGAAAGAGCCAATCTTGTCGCGGCTTATCATGCGCGCTTGACCAGTGGCGATGCGGCCATCGAAACTGCCGCCGCACGCGTCTGGTGTGTATGGGAAGATGCCCTGGCGACCTTCTTGCCAAGCCCCTTGCTGTCCGACGAAGCCGCGCTGCGCGCCCTGGCGCGCATAGAAACCCACTATTTCATGCATCGGGCTTTTCTTGACGAAGGGCAGCTGATCGCCAATGCGCAGCGCTTGCGCGACATTCCCGGCGTGATCGTGCAGGGACGCTATGACGTCGTGACACCGCCAACCACGGCCTGGGACCTGCATCGCGCCTGGCCGGGCTCGAAGCTGCAGATCGTGCCCGATGCTGGCCATGCCTCCAGCGAACCGGGCATCATGCGCGAACTCATCGTCGCCACCAATGCGCTCTATGCGTCGCTGAACAGCCGCTAGCCTGCCGCCTTGAACGCCGCCTTCAAAGCATCCGCCGTAAACGGCACGCGCCGAATGCGCACCCCGGTCGCATCGAAGATCGCATTGCCGATCGCCGCCGCCACCGGACGCGTCGCCGGCTCGCCCGCGCCGGTGGACTTCATGCCGGGCACATTGTTCACCAGCACCACCTCGACCACATCGGGCACATCGCTCATGTCCAGGATCGGATAGCTGGCCCAGTCGATACTGGTCACCTTGTATTCATCGAACTGCACCGCCTCGAACATGGCGCGGCTCATCGCCTGCATCAGATTGGCCTCGACGGTGCCGGTGAGACTCATGGGGTTGATCACCAGACCACTGTCATGGGCTGCCACGAAACGGGTCACGCGCAGCCTGCCGGTGTCCATATTGATTTCCACTTCGGCGACGATCGCCACCACGGTACCGCCGCGCGGCGCGTAGGCGATGCCGCGGCCCCTGGCAATTGAAGCGTTCGCTCGCGACTGCCCGGAAGGCCGCGTCTGCCAACCAGCCTTGTCGGCGGCCGCTTGCAGAACTTGCCGGTGGCGCGCGTCGGATAAATATTTCAAACGGAATTCGACCGCGTCCATCCTCGCCGCATGCGCCAGTTCGTCGATGAAACATTCGCTGGCGAAGCAGGTGGCCATGCCGTCGGGATCGCGCAAATGCGCGGTGCGCAGGCCAGTGTTGAGCGATGCCGTCCAGTCGAGCAAATGAGCGGCACGACGCTTGTTGGCGAATTTATAGGCCTCCGAGGGCAGCTGAAACAAATTGCTGCTGTTGGCCTTGTGGCCGCCGATCAGTTGCGCGGACAGGGTATCGCCGAAGCCGTCGGTGCCGGAGGGCCGCACCCGTCCCGAATAGCCATGCGATTCGAAGTGATAGAGAATGACCTCGCCTGTTGCATCGAGTCCGCCGCGCATATGAATCGCCGAGGGTGGCCCCTTCGGGTCCCAGCCGGTGGCGTCGGCGCGCATGTATTGCAGACGCACCGGTTTGCCGATTTCCCTGGAGATCAGGGCCGCATCCATGGCCGCATCGTCGGCGTCGTTCATGCCATAGGAGCCGGGGCCGGGCAGCCAGGTGATACGCACCTGCTCGATGGCCATGCCGGCCATTTCCGCCACGGCCTTGCGCAAAGGGTAAGGCTTTTGCCCGCCCATCCACACGCTGGCCTGATCGCGCCCCACATCCGCCACCGCGCAGGCGGGGCCCATGCAGGCATGCGACTGGAAAGGATATTCGTAGAACACATCCAGCCTCTTCGCCGCGCCGGCAAAGGCGGCATCCACGTCGCCAATTTCAAGATTTTTCTCGGAGGCGCCCGGCTTGCTCTCACGCAGCGTGCGGTAAAGCTCATCGTAATTTTTCGAGAACATCGGCGCCGGGTTCGACCATCGCACCTTCAATATTTGCGCCGCGCGGACGGCCTGTTCTTCGCGCCGGCACACCACGGCGACAAAATCGCCGCGCACCACCACCCTGACCAGGCCCGGCAGTTTTTGTTTCGCATCATGGTCCAGATACTTTGCGCCGGCCTGCGGCGGCCGGATCACGCGCGCGTGCAGCATGCCCGGTAATTTGAAATCGACCATATAGGCGTACTGCGCCCTGACCTTCTGTTCGATATCCCTGCGCGGCAAGGGCATGCCGACCAATTTGTACTTGCTCGCGTCTTTAGGTTTGATCTTGCCGCTCAGCTTCACATCGAAGCGTTCGCCATCCACCAGTTCGACATACGTCAAACAGCGCTCCGGCGCACCGATCATGCTCACCGCGCCATCAGCCGTCATCAATTGTTCAATGGGAACATCGAGTCTCGCGGACGCCATCGTCAACAACGCGGCGCGTGCTTCGGCGGCGGCATTGCGCAGCGCGCCGCCGCCGTCGATGATGCCGTTCGACGAGCCAGTGCCGCGCTGGTCGGGCGTGGTGGCGGTGTCGCCCATATGAATGGTCACCGCATCGAAGGGAACATCGAGTTCTTCGGCGACAATCTGCGCGAACGAAGTGCCGATGCCCATCCCCGCATCGATCTTGCCGACGGCGGCGGTCACGCGTCCATCGGCGCCGATCACCAGCCATGAATCGAGCGCATCCGCCGCGATCCTGCCGGGCCACGGCCCTGCGGCCGCATGGCCCGACGCCACCTCGGCCGCGCCGGCCGGCATCGTAAACGACACCACCATGCCGCCCATGGCGGCGAGAAATTCGCGGCGCGAGACGGCATGCATCGGCGCGCTCATGTCGTTTCCTTCGCCATTTTTTCCGCCGCCGATCTGACCGCGCGCAGGATATTCATATGCGCGCCGCAGCGGCATTTGAGCCCCGACAAGGCCCCGCGAATGTCGGCCTCGTTGGCGCCGGGATTGCGCTCGAGGAAGGCGGCCGCCGTCATGATCCAGCCATTGCTGCAATAGCCGCACTGCGCCGCCTGGTGTTCGATGAATGCCGTCTGCACCGGGTGCAGGGTGTCCGCGCTTTTTTTATGCTGCTGCGAAAAGCGCGCGGCGAGCCCGTCGAGGGTGGTGATATTCTTGCCGATCGCGGCGGACAGCGGCGTCACGCAGGAACGAATCGCCTCGCCGTCGAGGTGCACGGTGCAGGCGCCGCACTGCGCGAGCCCGCAGCCGAAGCGCGGGCCGCACTGCTGGAGATCGTTGCGCAGCACATACAGCAGGGGCGTATTCGCCGGCGCATCGACGCCGACTTGCCTGCCGTTGACATGCAGCATGGTCGCATTGGCCATTCGTTTCTCCTCGCGGGGCGATGTTGGCGTTGTCATCGACGTTCTTGTAGCACCCGACCCCCTGCCCGTCAATTGAACCGGTCCGCGTTCCTTGCGCCAGAACAAGACCTCACCACATCGCTTCGCCGCGCGCCAGACGCGCCACCATCTCTTGCTGGAATTCGGGCGGACCGAAACCGATCTTCTCGCCTTTGATGCTGTAGAAAAACGGCCGGCCGCTGCGCATCGCGAACGCTTCCATCCAGGCGATCATCGCCACATCCGGATCGCGTCCGGCGCTGAGCAGGAGATAGGCAGGCTCGGAACGCCAGCGAATGCGGATGATGATGACGCCAACCTTGTCCGGGCGGAATTCCTCGGGGAAGGGGCTGTCGTCGGCCAGCCAGCCGCAGACGAAATTGCGGCAAGGGCTGACCGGACGCTCCTCGTAGATCGTGCACTTTTTATCAACCAGAAAATGGCAATGCAGGCCCGCGTGCATCTCATAGCCGCGGATGGTGCCGGCGGCCCAGCCCTCGCAGCAGGCGGTGCAGCTGCCGCATTGGCGCTGCGTCGCCGGAGCGGCATCCACTCGTGCCAAATTCGGCGCCGATGCCGGCGCCGACATGGAAACCGCCTGCACGGGAATTACCGCGCCGCAGCACTTCTTGAATTTCTTGCCGCTGCCGCAGGGACAGGGATCGTTTCTGCCGGTATTCATCGTGGCATTACATCATGAAGGCGCGCGACCAAACAGGGTTTGCAAGATCATCGCGCCGCAACGCCCGGCATGCGAAAATATGCGGATCGCCATTTGGCGCGGCTCTCCAGACATTTTTGCCCCAAAATGCGCGCCAATGCTGGAGTTTGCATTTCAACAAATTCAACGTTTGAAGGCGAGAATCTGCGCCGTATATTGCTCGCCATCGTGATAGCGGCCTTCTTTCAGCAGGCGCACGCCGTCGCGCGCGATCGCGAATTCCATCCCCTTCAGTTCGGCACAAAGCAGCGCTGCCCCGGGATAGCGGCTGTCTGCGCCCGCACCCGCTTCCGCCTTGGTCTCGAGCACAAATGCACCGCCGGGCCGCAGGCAAGCGGCGATACGCGCATACAGCGCGCGCCGGATCGCCGCGTCGGGTTGCCCGAAGATCATCGTCACCACATTCCACTGCGCCGCGCCGGGTTCGAAGCCGGCGAGGTCGCAGCATTGCGTTTGCAGCGCCACCCCGCGTTGTGCGGCCAATGCTTCCGCCTTGCGCAAGGCCACCGCCGAAAAATCCAGCGCCATCGCCCGCCAGCCGCGCTGCGCCAGATACGCGGCATTGCGTCCTTCGCCTTCGCACAGGCACAGGGCATCGCCGCGCGGAAGGCGATCCACCACCGACTGCAAAAAATCGTTGGCCTCGGTGCCATAAGCGAAACCCTCCTCCGCAAAGCGCGCGTCCCAATACGCGGGCCGGTTACGATCAGCGCCATCGCGGATGCGGGAAGTCATCGAAGACGCCGTCAATGCGCCGCGGGCGCCATCCCCCCGGCCAGGTCGACGCGCGGCGGCATCGTCAGGAAAGCCTGCAGCACATGCCAGAAGCGCTCGCGATTCACCCCCAGGAATGCGGTATGCGCGAGGCCGGCAATTTTGGTCATCTGCTTGTCGGGGTTAGGCAGCTTCGCAAAGAAACCCATCAGGTCTTCATCGGTGGCAATGCCATCGTGCTCGGAGCGCAGGATCAATACCGGGCACGGGATTTTTTCCGGATCGACCAGGGGCAGTTTGGTGACCATATCGATATAGGTACCGTTCGGCACGGTGTTGCCGTACTTGAGTTCGGCTTCGGCAACGACATCGCCCATCATCGGCTCGGCGGCGCCGGGATGATCGCGGGTAAATACCGATGAATAGAACTTGGCATCGACCTTGCGCACATTGCTCTTCAGCAATTCCGGCAGCCGCTTCGCGCGATCGGCGAGTGTGGGCGCGCCCTTGCCGGTCCACACAAAGGCATCGATGGCCAACTTCTCGACATTCTCCGGATGGGCATTGGTGAAGCGCGCGGCGCGCAAGGCGCCCGAGGACTGGCCGAAGAACACCGCTTTCGATTTGCCGGTGACTTTTTTCACCACGCCCATCGCCGCTGTCAGGTCTTCCACGCCGCTCTGGATATCCGAAAGGCCGCTGGTGCGATCGGAATGACCGTACCCCTCGTGGTCCATGGTCCACACATCGAAACCGAGCCGGGCAAAATGATCCATGAAGGAATAATCGACGCGATCCGGCACCGTCAGGTCGTACATGGTCTTGCTCGAATACGATGAGCCATGCACCAGGAACAGCAACGGCTTGTCTTTCACGCCATCGTCAACCTGCTTGCGGTACACCCATAGTTTGACGCTGCCTTTATGGGTCCAGTATTCCTCGGCGACAATTTTGCCGCCGGTGCCGGCGGCAGCGTTCGCCCCCAGGGCAAAGGTCACGCCGAGCAGCAGCGCAATCGTCAGTAGCCAGCCATTGCGGCCGGTATGCAGTGCAAATTTCATCTCTTTTCTCCGTATTTTGACAAATGCATGGTCATCACTATTGCCGGCGCCACCAGTCGATGGTTCCGGTCCCGCACCGACTAAACTTCACCCGACTTCCTTTGCCGGCGGCTCGTTGATACGCTCGTCGATCCGATACTTTCCAACGGTCTTTTCCAATCGCCGCATGTTGGTGCTCTTGGCAGCGGCTATTCCAGGAATTCGCCTTTGGCATTGATGATCGAAATTTCGACGTAGTCAAAGCCGGTGTGATCCGTCGGGCTATAGCTGAGTTGCAGGCCACCGACATCGTAGTTGCGGATGCTGTTCAACGCCTCAATGAGTTTGGGGCGCGTGACCGGACCTTTGCTGGCGGCGCGACGCAGTCCTTCAACCATGACCTTGGCGGACACGAACCCTTCGACCGCAGTATACGAAAGTTCGACGCCGGCATCCCTGGCCAGCTTCTGGAATTCGACCAGAAACGCATGGCTGGAACGGCGCGGGTTCGGGAACACCTGGGTCACCATCACGCCGCGGGCATTTTCCCCCAGCGACTTGACGAAGGACTTTGACGAGTTATTCGACAGCGTAATGAATTGTGTGACCGAACCCGCCGCGCGCGCGCCGGCGATCAGATCGCTGGCCTGCGCACCGGTGGCAATGACGAGCACCGCCTGAACATTCGATTTGATGATCGTCTCGATGATGGGCGCAAACTTCGGCGTCGTGCGGTCGTAGGCCAGTTTCCATGTCGGATTGATATTGGCTTCCTGCAAGCCGCGGTCGGCACCGGCCAGCCCATCCTTGCCGAAAGTGTCGTCAACGTACACGACGCCGATTCGGGTCAGGCCCACGATCGACAGATGCTTGATCGCGCGTTCGGCTTCGGCCTGGAATTTGCTGCGTACATTGAATACCACCCGCTTGACCGGGTTGTGCATGATCATGGCGCCGCTGGACGGGGCAACCACCGCCACACTGACCTGGTCGGCAAGCGGCTCGACGAGCTGCGTACCACGCGACAGAAACAGCGCGAGCACACCGGAATTGATCAGCTTCTTGGCGTTTTCGCCGGCGACCTTGGGGTCGTAACCGTCGTCGATGGAGTCAAGGATTATTTTCTGTCCATTGATGCCGCCTTTGGCGTTAACCGCGTCGATCCACAATTTGGCGCCGTCGGTGAGTTCCTTGACATTGCCCGCTTGCGGTCCGGTGAAGCCAACCGTCTGGCCGAGGTGAAGGTCTTCGGCGTTGCCAAGCGTGCTCATCCCCAATATTGCGGCGCAGGCCGTTGCAATCATTACGGCCCTGCAATCAAATTTCCCCATAATTTCCTTTGCGTTTCTGATTTTTATTTTCTCTGCCAAAAATTGGGCAGGACTAAATTGGCTCCGCCACATCCCGAAGACACAGTCATTTGCCAAAATTTACAATGTCTCCACATGCACGCCGGCGGCAAGATTAAGCCAAGTGACCGCAACTTGAAAGCCGTTCCATCGGCGGGAACCGCACCTTGCCAACACCTTGCATGCCGCGCGGCGATGTTAAGCTCCGCCATCCGGATACGGCGCTGCGCATGACCTTATATCTTTTCGTTTCACTGGCGATGCTCAACCTGATCGCGCTCAAAGGCAGCCGCATGCTGCTCTCGCTGTACGCGATCGACCTCGGCGCCGGACCGTTTGCGATCGGCGTGCTGGTGGCGATGTATGCGATTTTTCCCTTGCTGCTGGCGCTGACGGCCGGCAAGACGGCCGATCGCATCGGCCCCAAATGGCCGTTGATCATCGGCTCGTTCGGCTTGTCTGCCGGTCTCGCGGTTCCCGCTTTTTTCCCGGGCCTGTCGGCGCTGTATTGGTCGCCGGCCCTGATCGGCCTGTTCTGGATTTTCTTTCATGTGTCCATGCATCAGCTGGTGGGCGCGCTGGGCGACGGCGTGGCGCGGGTACGCAATTTCGCCACCTTCAGCCTGGGCGCTTCGATTGCCGGCATGATCGGGCCGGTGCTGGTCGGCTTCGTTCTTGAGCACTTCGGTCCCAACCTGACGTATGCGGCGCTAGCGGCGATTGCCTGCGTTCCTGCCATCGTGCTGCTGTTGCCGCGCCTGATGCCCGCACATCATCGGCATGAGGCTACGCAGGCCCCGGACCGCTCGGTGCGCGATCTGCTCGCCAATCCGGATATGCGCCGCAATCTGCTGATCAGCGGCCTGGTGCTGACCGGCATCGACCTCTACGGCTTCTATCTGCCGATCCTCGGCCGCGCGTTCGGTCTTTCCGCCAGCGCCATCGGCGTCATTGTCGCCATGCCGGCAGTCGCCGCGTTCGCGGTCCGCCTGTGGATGCCGCATCTGGTGCGGCGGTTTACGGAGGAAGGCGTGCTGACCGGTTCGCTGGCGCTGGCGGCACTCTGTTATTTTGCGTTTCCCCTGTTTCGCGAACCTCTGGTGCTTGGCCTGTTCGCCTTCGTGATGGGGCTGGGCCTCGGCTGCGGGCAGCCGCTGACCATCACCCTGTCCTACAACTATTCGCCGCCGGGCCGCGCCGGCGAAGCCCTGGGGCTGCGACTGACCGTCAACAAACTCACGCAGATCCTGGTGCCGATTGCCTTCGGCTCGCTGGGCGCCTGGTTCGGACTCTATCCCGTGTTCTGGTCCAGCGCCGCAATGCTGGCGGGCGGCAGCCTGATCAATGCCAGGCGCGACAAAAGCGTCCGAGCGCCATGATGCGATCGGCGGCTTGCCCGATCGGGCGCCGCGGACAGATAATCCGGCGAGGATTGCTTTAACATAGGGCGCAGGGTTAAATGCTCAGGTCCGGCGGCGTATTCCGGGTTGTCATTTTCAGGTGTCACTCATGATGTTGTCATGTTGTCGATATGATCGTCGCATCCGCTTCCAGACATCGATTCTGAGGCGATGACTTCGCTATCCACAAGTGCGTCGATCCGCACACGGCTGATCATCCTGGTGCTGGCGATAACGCTGCCGCTGATGGTCATGTTCGTCTGGTATCTCGGCATGCAGGCGCGCGAGGCGCGCGAGGCGGCCACCGCCAAGGTCAAGCTGATTGCCGACACCTCGGCCTCGACGATCGGCCTCTACCTGCGCGAAAAGGAAGCGGTGCTGTCGCGCATCGCCGCGCGTCCCCAGATCAAGGCACTGGATCCAAAATCCTGCGATCTGCTGATCAGCGAGTATGTTCGCCTGCAGCCGGACTTCACCAATATCCTGGTGCGCGACCTGAAGGCGAACACCATCTGCTCTTTCATCCCCAACCCGGTCAAGCCGGAACTGGCCGCCAATTTCCCCTGGTTCAAGGAGGGCCTGCGCCGCAACGGCTTTGCCATCGGCGATGCCTTCATGGGCCGCGCCGCCGGTCGCTGGGTATCGGTGCTGACCTATCCCATCTACAACGACGGCGGCAATGTCAGCGGCTTGCTGGCCATGCCGATCGATCTGCTCAAGCTGAATGCCACGTTGTTCGCGGGCACCTCTCCCAAGGCAATCGTCGCGGTGGTGGATCGCAATAAACATCTCCTGCTGCGCACCGTCGATCCTGCCGTATGGGTCGGCAAGCCGCTGCACGCCGAAGCCGTCGCGGCCATCGGCAACCGGGACGAGGGTATCGCCACCGCGCTCGGGGTCGACGGCGTGCGGCGCCTGTTCGCCTTTGCGACGGTGCCCGACACCGGCTGGCGCGTCATTGCCGGCATGCCGGAACAGGAAGTATTCGCGCCCGCCCGCGAGATGATCATGCGCAGCGCGGGCATTGCCCTCATCGCCCTGCTGTTGGCCCTGGGCATGGCCTGGTGGATCGCAATCACCATCATCAGGCCGATTCGCGAACTGGCCGCGGCCGCCGCAAAAGTCGCGGCCGGCGATACCGGCGCGCGCGCCGCGCTCAGCGGTCCGGCGGAGATCGAAGCGGTGGGCAGGCAATTCAACCGCATGCTCGATGTCCGCCACTATAACGATAACCTGCTGATCGAAAGCGAAGAGCGCTGGAAGTTCGCGCTGGAGGGCTCGGGCGACGGCGTCTGGGACTGGCATGTACCCACCGGCAAGGCGGTATTTTCACGCCGCTGGAAGGAAATGCTGGGATTCACCGAACCCGAGATCGGCAACGATATCCAGGAGGCGCGGCAGCGCATCTTCCCGGAAGACCGAGAGAAGGTCGCCGCCGCGCGGAATGCGCATCTGCAGGGACTCAGCGACACCTATGTGGTCGAACATCGCATGGTGTGCAAGGACGGCACGCCGAAATGGGTATTGTCCCGCGGCGTGGTGGTCAGCCGCGACGCCGCGCATCAGGCGTTGCGCATGGTCGGCACCATTACCGATTTGACCGAGCGCAAACGCATCGAAGCCGCCGCCGAAGCGTCGCGCCAGCAAGTCGAACACATCCTCGACAGCGTCAGCGACGCCTTCGCGGCCCTCGACACCCAGTGGCGTTACATCTATGTCAATGAACGCGCCGCGCAAATTTTCGGGCGCCGGCGCGAAGACCTGATCGGCAAGCATATCTGGACCGAGTTCCCCGAGGGCGTGGACCAGCCCCTCTATCACGCCTATCAGAGGGCAATGAACGAACGGACGCATATTTCTCTCGAGGAGTACTACCCGTCTTACGATCGCTGGTTCGAGAACCGCATCTATCCATCGCGCGACGGCATCTCGATATTCTTCCACGACATCAGCGAGCGCAAGCGCGCCGAGGCCGCCCTCGAGGTCAGCGAGGTGCGTTACCGCTCGGTGATCGCGGCGATGAGCGAGGGCGTGGTGCTGCGCGATGCCAACGGTCTGATCATCGACTGCAATGCCAGCGCCGAACGGATCATGGGCAGCACGCTGGCGCAAATCCGCGGCAAGCGCTTTCTCAACCCGGCCTGGCAGGCGTTCCGCGAAGACGGCTCGCCGCTGCCGGACAGCGAGCGCCCCACCCAGGCCACGCTCAACACCCGGCGCGCGCATTCGAACCAGGTGATCGGCTTCCGGCGGGCCGACGGCACCATGTTGTGGCTGTCGATGACCACCCAGCCGCTGTTCGGTTCGGGCGGCGACAGGCTAACCGGCGTGGTCAACACCTTTACCGATATCACCGACCGCCGCCGCGACGAGGGCCTGCGCGCCGCCAAGGAGGCAGCCGAGATCGCCAGCCTGTCCAAGTCGGCATTCCTGGCGCGCATGAGTCACGAACTGCGCACGCCGCTCAACTCCATACTCGGCTTTGCGCAACTGCTGCAATACGACCCCGCCGTGCATGAAGACGAAAAATCGCAGAAGAAAGTCGGCCACATCCTGGAAGCCGGCCATCACCTGATGGCGATGGTCGATGAAATCCTCGATCTGTCGCGCATCGAGGCCGGCGCCATGTCGATGTCGTCGAAACCGGCCGATATCGACAACCTGATCCAGGAATGCATCGCGCTCAGTGTGCCGCAGGCCACTGCGCGCAACATCCTGTTCGACTATGCGGGCGCGCCCGGCAGCGCCTGGGTCCGCGGCGATCGCACCCGCCTGCGCCAAATCTTCGTCAACCTCCTGTCCAATGCGGTCAAGTACAACCGCCATGCCGGCTCGGTCTACATCAGCCTGGGCGGCGACGATGCGCACGTGGAAATTGCGGTGCGCGACACCGGCCCCGGCCTCACCCAGGCGCAGATCGAGGCGCTCTACCAGCCCTTCAACCGCCTGGGGGCCGAAGGCGGCAGTACCGAAGGCACCGGCATCGGCCTGGTGATCGTCAAGCAGCTGGTCGAAGCCATGTCCGGCAGCATCGAGGTCCGCAGCACCCCCGGCAAGGGCACGACCTTCACCCTGGTGTTCCCGCGCGTGGCAGCTGGCGTCGAAGCCAGGAACGAGTCGCTTCCGCCGATGCCGGCGCCCCCGGTCGTCAACACCCGGCAGGCGATGGTGCTGTATGTGGAGGACAACCCGGCCAATGTGGAGCTGGTGCGCGACAGCCTGGCAATGAACCCGAACATCCGCCTCGAGGTCGCCACCGATGGCAACAGCGGTCTCGCCGCCGCCAAACGCCTGCGCCCCGACCTGATCCTGCTCGACATCAATCTGCCCGGCATGGACGGCTTCAGCATCCTGCGCCATCTGCGCGAGGAACCGCTGCTGGCCGCGGTGCCGTGCATCGCCCTGTCGGCGAATGCGATGCCCAAGGAGATCCAGCGAGCCCGCACGGCGGGCTTCGCCGATTACATTACCAAGCCCTTCGACGTGCGCGCCCTGCTGGCCACCATCGACGCGCATTTGCAGAAAAACCCTTCCACCCTGCCATGAGAGATGTCGTAATGAATCTGCGCAGCCTGCTGGCCGCTTTGTCCATCCCCGCCCTGATTGTCAACGTCGCGCTGGCCATCCAGTATGCCGGCGCTGCTGAACTCCCGGCGAACAGCCGCGCGGAAATTGAATATCTCCTCGCCCGACTCGGCAAATCGGATTGCGAATTCAATCGCAACGGCAGCTGGTACAGCGCCGTCGAAGCGCGCGAGCATCTGACGATGAAGTTCGACTATCTCACCAGAAAGAACCTGCTCGGGAGCAGCGAAGACTTCATTGAACTGGGCGCTTCCAAAAGCAGCATGAGCGGCCAGGCGTATCAGGTGAAATGCGCCAATGGCAAGCCGGTCGACAGCGCCCAGTGGCTGAACGAAGCATTGCGGCAGTATCGGTCGCAGCCCAATAAACGCTGACGCACTTGCACCGATGCAAGCGAGCGATTCGCAAATTGCAAATCGTGGACCGCGCTGCATTCGTCGGCGCAGACAGGAAGACATCCGCCGCAGGACATCTCCCGTCCTCTATGTGGGCTAACGCACGGTGTTGACACGGCACCGCGCCTTCATGGGTACGCTCGCCACCGCGCCGCCGGCGCGCATCGAAAAAAGCTTTCGCGACTGGTTCGCCGCCAGCGAACGCTACCCGCGCCAGCTGCATGAAATGGAACAGAACGACTATATGGTGATGAAGCGCAAAGAGCACTCGCGGCAGCAGACGGCGATAATGGCAGTGGCAGCAACACCTGGAATGAACTGAACCGTCGGCCGCTAAAAATCGCAGATCGCCATTTGGTGCGCCTTCCGGGGCAAAAATGCTTCAAAAGCCGTACCAATGCTTGAGTTTGGCTTTTTAAAAAACCGCTCCTCAATCGCTCCCGCTCTTGTCGACCTGCACCGCCGTCACCACGCTGGCGTGATTGCCCCAGGCATTGCGGATGTACGACACCACCTGCGCCACTTCTTCATTGTTGAGCGTATGCGCGAATGGCGGCATGCCGTAGGGGCGCGGATTATTGACCGTCGATGGCGCGAAGCCGCCGTCGAGCACGCTGCGAATGGCATTCAACGGCGAGGCCAGCCGCACGCTGCGATTATCGGCCAGCGGCGGATAGGCGCCGGGCGCGCCCTGCCCCTGCTCGCCATGGCAATCCTTGCAGTGCTGCTCGTAAATTTTTCCGCCCTTGTCGATGCGCAGGCGCGCTTCCTTGCTCAGCGGCGGCGCGCCGGAAGCGCCGTATTCCGGCAGCGATTTCAGGTACAGCGCCATGCTGCGCAGGTCTTCGGGCGTCAGATGTTGCAGGCTTTGCGCGATCACCTCCGCCATCGGGCCGGCGGCCGCGCCCTGGTTGTAGAGACTGGTGGACAGCAGGCGCGCGATCTCGTCCACCGACAGGGCGCCGCTGCCGGCTTCGCTGCGCGAATTCAACGCCGGCGCATACCAACTGCGGCCCGCCACCTGGCCGCCGCCCAACGCCGCGCCGCCGGCCGCGCCGAGCGCATTGCGCGTGACATGGCAGGCATTGCAATGGCCGAGCCCCTGCACCAGGTAGGCGCCGCGATTCCATTCGGCGCTCTCGCTTTCAGCGGGCTCATACACGCCCGGTTTGAAGTAGAGGCCGCGCCAGATGTACAGCAGCGAACGCATGTTGTAGGGAAAATCGAGACGGTTCGCAGCCACCGCATTTTTCGCCGGCGGCAAAGTTTGCAGATAGGCGTAGATCGCATCGGCGTCGGCGCGTGTCACTTTCGTGTATTCGGTATAGGGAAACGCCGGATACAGCAAACGGCCTTCACGTCCTTTACCTTCATGCATGGCGCGCCAGAAATCGTCGGCGCTCCAGTCGCCGATACCGGTGTCGCGATCCGGCGTGATATTGGGCGTGATGAAGGTGCCGAACGGCGTCGGCAGTTCGCGCCCGCCAGCGTAAGCCCGTCCGCCCTGGGTGCTGTGACAGCCCAGGCAATTGCCGGCGCGCGCCAGATACGCACCGCGCAATTGTTTTTCCGGCAGATTCTGCGCGTTCAGGGTCGATGGCGGAACGGCTTGCTCGGCATTGCCGCGCAGCGCCAGGGCCAGCAGGGCCGCGAGCAGCAGCGCCACCATCAGCGCGAATACGATCAGCGCGCGCTTCATGGCCTGGCTTTCGGCATGATCTTGCCTGCGGCCTTGCCGGTGACTTTGACCGTGGCGGTAACACTGCCGCAGCGCAGCGGCAACTCTTCGGGCAGGGCGTCCGCCGCATGCGCATCGGACGACAGCGGCTGCGCAGCCAGCCACGCGGCGATCGCGCCCACCTCGGTGGTGTCGAGCTGTCTGGCGATGCCGCCCATGCAATCCGGTTCGGATGCGCGGCGCGTACCGGTTTTCCACGCGCCGAACTGCGCGCTGATGTAATCGGCCGGCAGACCCAGCAGGCCGGGAATATGCGGCACCACGCCCGTCAGGGTCTTGCCGTGGCAGGCGATGCAGGCGGGAATTTTTCGGGCGGGGTCCCCTTGGGTGAGAAGAGGCGGCGGCGTGGCGCCCGGCTTCACGCCAGCCCCGTCGCGCGGCGCCACATAGCGCGGCGGCTGCGCCGCGAAATAGGCCGCGATCTCCGCCAGATACTCATCGGAAAGATTTTCCACCAGCAAATTCATCGGCCGGCTGTGGCGGCGCGCCTGCTTGAAATTCAATAACTGGTTGTACAGATAACCCTGCGGTTTCCCCGACAGCCGCGGGTAATACGCATCCTTGCCCACCCTGCCCCCGGGCGAATGGCAAGCCAGGCAGGGCTTGACGCGCTCGGCGATGGTGTCCGGCGCCGGCGGGGTGGCGCCGGCCCATACGGCATGGGAAACAAGGGAAACAACAAGCAAAAGAAAATATTTCATGGCATGTCCGGATTCACGCACAAAGCGTACTCCGGCTATCTTGTTTTTGGGGAATTTTGCATTTTGCACGATGCGGCGAATTGGCACCCAATACGAGCCTGTTCGGGCCATGCCCGCACAAAATGCGGAACGTTAAACCAAGCGCGTGCCGCCGGTAATTTCCCGGTCGGATTTGCAGGAACAAAATCAGTTGCGGGACATCCCTTAATCATGGGATAACACAGAATTGCAAATCAGCAATCACGATATTTTCGGTGCGGTGGCGTACGGACGTCAGTGCGGCCGCGTATGTAAGCTGCCATATCACCGGATTCTGACCAGGCCCCATCACCCGGCGCCTGCGATTACACAGGAGGAAATGTCATGCGCAATAAACTCATTTTACTGGGAATGCTGTTGTTCCCGGCGATGCCGGCGCCGGCAGCAGTCAGTGTCAGCATCGGCATCGGGCTTCCCAATGTCAGCATCGGCATCAACCTGCCGGTCTATCCCAATCTGGTGCCGGTGCCAGGTTATCCGGTCTATTACGCACCGCAGCTCGATTCCAACTATTTTTTCTACGACGGCATGTATTGGGTTTTCCAGGGCGACAGCTGGTATGCGAGCTCCTGGTACAACGGCCCCTGGGGGATCGTGTCGCCGGAGGCGGTGCCGCTATATGTGTTGCGCGTTCCCGTTCGCTATTACCGGCAGGCGCCGCAGTACTTTCGCGGCTGGCGGGGGGATGCGCCGCCACGCTGGGGAGAGCATTGGGGTCGCGACTGGTCGCAGCGCCACGACGGCTGGGATCGCTGGAACCGCAATACGGTACCGGCCCGTCCGCCGCTGCCTACCTATCAGAAAAAATATTCCGGCGATCGCTATCCGCGCGTAGAACAACAGCAGGCATTGCATGGCCAGAACTACCGTTATCAGCCACGCGACCCGGTCGTACGCCAGCATTACGAAGCCCAGCGCGCGCAACCCGTTCGCGCCCCGCAAGGCCCGCAGGAGAGACATGAGCGCGGTCCGCAGGACAACCGGCGCGATGAACCCTCGCCTTCCTACAGCCAGGGTGGGCCACGTGGGCCGCAACCGCAGGGCGCACCATCCTACCCGCATCAAGGCCAACCGCAGGGTGAACCGCAACGCGGACAACCGGCGAATGCGCCGCGCGGCGCGGAACGCGAGCCGCAAAGCAGGGGACCAGCGCAGGAACAGAATCGCGGACAGCGGCCCGGCCAGGGCAATGACCGGGATCGTGATAAGGGCGGCGATAGAGGCGATAAGGGCGACAGGGGCGACAAAGGCGATAGGGGCCGATAAGCGCGATAAAGGCAACAGGCGCGAACAGGATCGCGGGAAGTCATGCCGCGCATGGCGTGAACGCGACAGTTAATCGCGCACTTCGGCCCGTAGCGCAGCTGAATGCAAGCGGCACAAGGACAGGTTTGCGTCGAGACCAAATCGCAAGCACTGCGCGGAAACGCTGCGCTCAAGCTCACTTCAGGGCGATAAAGAACGTCGCCCCCTGACCGAGCTTGCCTTCAGTCCGAATACGCCCTGACTGGGTGGCCATTAGGCAAAAAGGCGGCGGATGCGCCGACGATGCTGGTGTTTTTTGCTGATAGATTCGCATGTTGGGCTCCCGCTGCCTGCGCAATGGCAGCCATCAACGATATGCCGGAAAAAAATGTTCCCGCACTGGGGACATTGTTCTTGTATGCAGGACTTTCGCATTTACAGGATGCATCATTGCATTGATAATCGGCCGTGATCCCGAAGGTGACGCTCCAAGCTGGCGGCAACTCCGCGCGATGCCTCGGAGAATCCACCGCATTGGCGCGCTGCATTGGCCAACACAAGGACAAATGCGTTTCATGCCTGCATTCTGCATCGGCCTCCTGTTCACGCCCGGGCAGCAGAATATTCTTGAGTCTTATTTTGAATAAGGTATCAGCGAAATGACGAGCAATGGCGGCGAAGCCAACGCAGCAAACGACAATGTCACGGCCAAGGAATCCAGGTTCCTCATTGATCCTTACCGCGAATGGGCCGAGGGTGAAGGCATACCCATCCATCTCGATTTCGGCCACAACCTGCTGGAACTTGAGACCGCTCCCTGGGATCGTTATGAGGCGCGCGGTTGCTTTGCCCATACGCATGGGGCAGGCGATTTCATGGCCAATTACGTGCTCGAGATTGGCCCCGGCGGCAAGACCCGTCCGGTCAAGCACCTGTATGAGGTTTTTTGTTTTGTACTTTCCGGTCACGGCTCGACAAAAGTCTGGCTGCCGAATGGCGAGACACGCGTGTTCGAATGGGGCCCCAAGGCGATGTTCGCGATCCCGCTCAATTGCCAATACCAGATATTCAATAGCACAGGCCAGAGGCCGGTGCGGATTTCATGCACGAATGACGCGCCGATCACCATCAATCTCTATCACAATCTGGATTTCGTCTTCAACAATCCCTGCACTTTTCCCGAGCGTGCGGGCCAGTCAAAGCATTTCGAGGGCGACGGCGATCTCAGCGTGTATTCCCACGGCCTCAATCCGGTCAAGCGCAATGTATGGGAAACCAATTTTATCCACGACCTGACCAGCTTCAAACTTTACGAGTTTGAAGAGCGGGGCAAGGGATCGACCAATGTCAGCTTCATCCTTGCCGACGGCACGATGCATGCCCATGTGTCGCAGATCCCCAAGGGACGTTACAAGAAAGCGCATCGCCATGCCGCCGGCACCCATGTGCATGCCATCGACGGCGAGGGCTATTCGCTGTTGTGGCATGAGGGCGATTCGGAGTTCAAGGAGTTTCCGTGGCAACACGGATTCATGTACACGCCGCCGTTCTGGATGTTCCATCAGCACTTCAATACCTGTCCGGTTCCGGCGCGTTATCTGGCTTGCAGCCTCGGCAGCCGGCGCTATCCATTCATTTCCCTCAGGCGCAAAAGCTCCGAGGGCGCGGGGTCGCTGTCGATCCAGCAAGGCGGCCGCCAACTGGAATACGAGGATCAGGATCCGCGCATTCATCGCAAATGGCTGGAAGCATTGCGCAAGTCCGGTGTGTCGTCAGAAATGGGCGAGATCTTCGATGAACCCGCGATCCTCGCCTTGCCACCAGAAGCCCTCACCGGGGTGATACGCCAGCCGCAATCGATCGGTCCTGCCATTTAGCGACAGGCAGCGACCCTGCACGAGGGGTGGCGGATGCCCTGGCGGGTATTTCATCACGTCGACGACCAGTGAGGTGATTTCCGCGTGCCACACGATATCGATCTGGATCATGAACATGAGCTGCTGGCTGAAGCGGCCAGCACGGCTATCGCCCAGGCCATCTGGGAGCAGGAAACCATCGAGCTGAAGACCGTCGGCATCGACATCGGCAGTTCGACCTCGCATCTTCTGTTTGCAAGTGTCACGCTCAGGCGTCTGGCGGAGGGACTGTCCAGCCGCTTCATTGTGACCGACCGGCAGGTCATATGGCGCTCGCCCATCATGCTGACGCCATTCTTGCCGGATGGCAGTATCGATGCCCGCGAGCTCGCGCATTTCATCCACCATGCCTACGGTGATGCCGGGCTGCGCCGCGGCGATATCGACAGCGGCGCCGTGATCCTCACCGGTGAAGCGATCAAGCGCAAGAATGCGCGGGCGATCGACGAGCTGTTTGCCCGGGAATCCGGAAAATTTGTTTGTGCAACCGCCGGACACAAGCTGGAATGCATCCTGGCGGCGCATGGCTCAGGCGCAACCGCGCTGTCGAGGCGCCGCGATGAATGCGGGCTGCATGTCGACGTGGGCGGCGGCACGACCAAGCTGGCACTGATCGATCGCGGGGAAATCATCAGCGTGGCCGCCTTTGCCGTCGGCGGCCGCCTGCTTGCACGGGATGCGCGGGGTGCGTGGACGCGCATCGACGACTCGGCCCGCCTGGTGGCAAGGCAACTGGGTATCGAGGCCACACCGCGAAACTTTGCCAGCGAGTCCGTGCGCAAAGCCATTGCACAACGGCTGGCAACGATCGTGGTGGACCAGCTTTGCGGAACCACGCTCGACGAACTCGGCCATGTACTCGAGTTGACCGAGCCCTTGTCGAGAACCCGGACGCCGCGCTTCATCACCTTTTCCGGCGGGGTCGCCGAGTATATATTCGGTCGCGAGAGCGCCAGCCACGGCGACATTGCCAGGCTGCTTGCCGATGAAATTGTCCGGCAGGTTAACGCACGCATTTCGATTCCGGTCATCGAGCCCAGGGAGCGCATACGCGCGACAGTGATCGGCGCCTCGCAATTCACCGTGCAGGTGAGCGGAAAGACCATCTACCTGCCGGATCTGAACGTGTTGCCGGTGCACAACGTTCCGGTGGTGCACCTCGGCCTCGATATCCCGGAGCAAATCGACATCGACGCGATAGCAGCCGCCTTCAGTGTACGTGCGGATCTCCTCGGTCTCAAGCCGGATGCCCGTTTGGCGCTGGCCTTCACCTGGGATGGCGAACCCGAGTACGGACGACTGCTGAAGATGGCCCGGGCCATCATGACGTTTGCGGCCCCTCTGGGGAAAAGGGATGAAATACTTTTCCTGATGATAGACGGGGACGTTGGCGCCTCGCTCGGCCGCATCCTGCACGATGAACTGCATCTCGACGGCAAGATCGTCTCGATCGACGGGATCAAATTGCGCGAGCTGGACTTTGTCGATGTCGGCGAGTTGCTGGACCCACCGGGAGTGGTGCCGGTAGTCATCAAGTCGTTGTTATTTTCCTGAGGTAAAAACCCTGCTGAAAGAAAACGGGCCAGATTGAAGTCTGGCCCGTTGTTTTGTCCGGTTCCCCGGCTTGGACGAGGATCAGGGACACGCTGGCCCACATCTCGGCCGTGACGAAGAAGGCCTGTTTCAGTCTCTCCACCGTCGACGGGTCCGCGCTCAAGCTACCGACGACGGCTTTCCATTCGCGATGATTTGCCACTCGAATGAATCAGCAGGTTCAGGACCACCGCCAGCGCCGTAAATAGCAGGATAAACACACCGACGATCACATTCAGCAACGAACTGGTGGATTTGTCTTTCTCGTAGGCGGGCACCATGACGATCTGGGCACCGACAGTCTGATCCAGCTTCCAGCCAAAACCACCTTTGTCTCCATAAACGGCTCGCATGGTCTGAGGCGCGCGCTCCGGGGAATCATGGCAAGCGAGGCAGGCCGGATTTTTGATCTGAATGGGCTTGGCGACATAGTAGTGCCGGTCCTGGCTGCGATACACCTCGCCCGACACCTCCTGCAATGCGGGGTCGTCAACGAAGCGCCTGATGATTTCCCGTTCAAACTCGTCCGCACGATCGCGCGGGTTGGTCGGATCAAGCACGGCCTCCTTGTACTTGAAGGTGGAAAACTTCTTGCGGAAGCGCTCAAAGATCTCGGTAGAAGCAAACGTCGGGATGGCCTGCGGCAAAAATTTTTCTGCCAACATGGGGTCGAGGTGCGGTTTGACCAACTCCAATGTGTAGCTTTTTGATGCCAGCGCACTTTCCATCAGCATATCCGCCTGCTTGATGATGTCCTGATTGGCTTGCCCGCGCATGACTGCATTGACGAGCCATCCGCCGGGCAGCATCACCGCCAGGGTGACAGCGAGCAGTATCAAATTGACCTTCAATCGAAAACTCATTTCTTCATTTCTCCTGAAACATGATTTCAAGCCGGCCGGGGCCGGCCTTGAATTTTGCCACCCGCCTGCGTGAGCCCGGGTTAACCCGGGACCAGATAGGGAATCGTGCCTGCAGCATCGATATCATCGACCAGCGTGAAGCGGCTGATGCTACCAGCCTGCCGCGCAAGTGCGTACGGTTCGTACTCGGGATCGTGGACAAACTCATCGACGGCACTTCTGGAGGGGAACTGCATGATCGCAATCAGCGTACAGTCCTTTTCGGGGCCCTCTAGGACGGTGATATTGCCGCTGCGCGACAAATATCGTCCGCCCTTCCTTTCAACAATTTTGTGGACATTGGCCGCATACTCGGCAACCCAGGCAGGATTGGTGACCTTGATTTCGGCAATTAAAAACACACTCATTACGCTTCTCCATAGAACGGTTTGTCGGGCGCGCAAAATCGGCAATGCCTCGGCCGGGCGCGTCTCATGGCCAGTTTGCGTCCATGCCACAACGCGATCCAGTCACGAAAATGAATCAGCCACTACAGTTTCAGTACTGGACGCCGTACAGGCCAGCGCATAGGCTTGCCACCAATATGAAAGGCCGCCACCAATGACTCATGCCGGTTACAAGCAGTTTTGCCCGCTCGCCATGGCCTCCGAGGTGCTGTGCACCCGCTGGACGCCGATCCTGATCCGCGAATTCATCGCCGGTTCGACGCGGTTCGGCGACCTTCGCCGCGGTGTTCCGAAAATGTCCCCGTCATTGCTGTCCAAACGGCTGAAGGAGCTGGAGGGCGCCGGCGTGATCGAGCGCAAGCGCCTGCCATCCGAGCGGGGCGTTTATGAATACCACCTGACCGGCGCCGGACGCGATCTCGGCGCAGTCATCGAGAAGCTTGGCCAATGGGGACAGAAATGGGTGCGGCCCGCCGCATCGTTGAAGAACCTGGACCCGTCGCTGTTGATGTGGGATATGCGGCGCAATCTGAACCCGACGCCCCTGCCCAAAAAGCGCACCGTGATCCAGTTCCAATATGCGGACCTCCCCTCATCCAAAAGCCATTGGTGGCTGGTGGTTGAACCCGAGGGCGATGTCGACCTCTGCTGGTACGACCCGGGGTTCGAAATCAATCTGTACGTCACGACCGATCTCAGGACGATGACCTCGATATGGATGGGATTGACGTCCGTCGAAAAGGAGCGGGACAAGATGGCGTTGTCCGGCCCGCGCAGCATCATCAATTCGATGCAGACCTGGCTGGGACTGAGCCCATTCGCAGTCGTGCAGAATCAGTTTGCTTGAGCTGGCGGGGATCGACGGGAGACGTCGCTCGCATGTGAAGTTACTTCCGAGCCCCGGATAGTGGTTATCCCAGCATCTTTTTGACCCTGCGCTGTCAGTCGCGACGCCACCCGGCCCGGCTTAGTTCCTGTTGCCAATCTTCCGCAGATATTCAGCCCGGGCCGCAAGCGCCGTGTAGGTAAAATCGGTGAACAGGCCATCCAGCCCGAGCGCGTAGTACTGGAGGTACTCCTGCTTCGGGTCGCCGTTGTAGCTGGCCGCCAGCCTGCGGCTTTCGTTGCGGAAGGTGAAGGCATGGACGAACAGGCCGGCTTTGTGCGCGTCCGCGATCAGCGTCGTGGGCTCCTGCGTGGCGGCGTCGGCGTCGTTGATCTTGCCGTCGCCGTTCAGGTCCAGCACCTTGCCATCGGCATCGACCGTGCCCTTGATGCCGACGATGTAGCGCTTCCACGGGCCGATGCCATCGGCATACGACTTGATCTCGGCCAGGCCGGCGGGCGTGACCATCGCATCGAAATTGCGTGTGTCGCCAGCGAGCGTCCAGTCGTAGGGCCGGTCCGAAGGCACGCCGAAGGTTATCGTGCCGGTTTTCAGATTGACGCCGTTGCCGTCGATGAGCTGCACCATGCGCAGCGTCGAGCCCGTGCTGCGCATGTACTTGAGGCTCGATGGCTCGAAGGACTGAAGCAGGACCGGTGCGTTGCGGCTGTTCCAGCCCGCCTCGCTCAGCATGGCGAGCAGTTTGTCTTCGAGTGGCAGGCCGAGTTGCCTGAAGTAGCTAGGGTTCTTGGTCTCGGGATAGATGCCGATGGTGCGGCCGGTTTCCTGCGACTCGCGCTTGGCCAAAGCAATCACTTCCTGGAACGTGGCGACCTTGAGCCTGCCGTTGAATTCCTGCGGGCGCTGCGCGTCGGTCGAGATCGTGCCCAGGGTTTTGATCTCGGCGAGCGTGAAGTCGGCGGAGAACCATCCGGTCTGCACCTCGCCATCCACGCTCATCGTGCGTTTGCGCGCGGCGAACTCGGGGTGCTGGGCCACGTCGGTATTGATGCCGAGGTTTGGGTCGTGGCGCGCGATCAACACGCCATCCTTCGTGGAGATCAAGTCGAACTCGATGAAATCGGCGCCGAGCTCGATCGCCTTCACATAGGCCTCGATCGTTTCTTCCGGCAGGTAGCCCGAGGCGCCGCGGTGTGCGACCACCAGCGGCGGTTTGCCGTCCAGGGTCTTCAAGGGCGCGCTCGGCGCCAGGCTGGCGCATGCGGCCAGCAGCAAGGCGGCGCCCGAAACGATGATGCGGGCCCACAGAGAATGGTGAAATTTCGACATGTAGTTCCCGGAAATTGAAGCGTTGGCAATATCGCATGGCTTGGTGACGCCGGCATGACGAGCTCCTGCCGGCTGCCTCCAAAAACATGCGCCCATAGCGGTGAATCTGAACGCAATGAGCGTGCCAAATTAAAGGAGCCTCAATATATTTTCCGAGATCGACCCCGCAAGAATTTCATGGGGCCAATCTTCAGCGTCTGTTTGATCAGACAGACGTTATCAATCACGGTCAGAAATGAAAACGGGCTAGACCGAAGTCTAACCCGTTGTTTTATCTGGCTCCCCGACCTGGACTCGAACCAGGGACCTGCGGATTAACAGTCCGTCGCTCTACCGGCTGAGCTATCAGGGAATTGAGCAGTGTGCATTGCGAACAACCATTCAAGCCGCGTATTTTAGCGTGCCAAACGTCCATGGTCAACGGCGAGATGGTTTTTGCCCGCCTTTTCCTTCGGTTTCGGTCCGGATTTTGGCGGCGGCTTTGGCCAGGGCATCGTCCAGATAGCTGCCGTAAAAATCGGGCAGCATCGCGCCGACCAGACGGTCGGCGACGGCTTCGCCATCGGGGCCGTAGAAGCCGACCACCGGGGTAAGCGCGATGCCTTCGCGGGTGGCGAAATCCTGGTGGCTCAGCTTGCGCCCCTGAAAATCCTTGAGGATCACACTGGAATCGATATCGACCTGCCGCAGCACGGCGCGCGGCTGCGGCTCAGCCAGCATCGGGGTCAGAAACGAGCGGCGCAACGCCTCGCAGTAGGGACAACCGGGCAGGCTGAACAGGATAAGCACGGGGATACCCTGCGCGCCGGTCCTGCCGCCATCGGCAGCAAGGTCAACGGCCAGCGGAAGCGATGTTTGTCCTGGCGCTGCGGGTGGCGATTCTTCCGCACCCGCCGGGTGCCAAGGGACTGCCAGCAGGGCGACCGAGGCACCCCAAAACGCGAGAAAATTTCTGCGGCTGTGCATTGCATGTGCTGGCCGCTCAGGCCATGCCGGGATTGCCCTGCACGCCGACCAGCTTGGGCAGGTTGAGCTGCCTGGGCCGGATGGTCTTTTTATCGCGCAGATAATTGCCGACCAGGTCCCAGATCGGCTGGGCATTGGAATCTTTCGCCGCTTCGGCCACCGGCGCCCAGCCCGCCACCTTGTAGGTCTTGGCCGGGTCGAGCGCCCTGCCCTTGAGCATCATATTGCCGATGCGCTGGCCCACTCTGGCATTGGGCTCGCAGGTATAGCTGAGGCCGCCGACGCGCACCATATCGCCGCCCTGTTGGTAATAGGGATCGGGGTTGAACAGATTGTCGGCCACGTCTTCAAGGATGGTTTTGATCATCTCGCCGCTGAATTCATTCATGGTCGTGTACGGATAGGTGATGGCGGTCTGGTCCATCAGGTGTTCCATGGTGATGGCCTCGCCGGGCAGCAGCGAGGTGCCCCAGCGGAAGCCGGGTGAGAACGCGATCTCGGCGTTCTTGCTTTCTATCAGCGCATCGAGGATCAGCTGGTCGAAGGTGCCGTTGAAATTGCCACGGCGATACAGCAGGCCATCGGTCACCGCGAGCTTCTCGCTGAGTTTGGCCGCATACGGCGCGCGCACCTTGTCGATCAGCGCCTGCATATCCTTGTCGGCCGGCAGCAGGTTAGCGAAGATGGGCAGCAGCTTGTAGCGAAAGCCGACGGGCTTGCCGCCCTTCACATCGACATCGAGCACGCCGAGAAATTTGCCGTTCGATCCCGCATTGGTGACGATGGTCTTGCCGCCGGCATTGTCGACGATCACCGGGGCGGGCACGCCGTCGTGCGTATGGCCGCCCAGGATGGCGTCGATGCCGGTGACGCGCGAGGCCATCTTGAGATCGACATCCATGCCGTTGTGCGACAGCAGCACCACCAACTGCGCACCCTTGGCACGGGCTGCGTTGACGGTCTGCTGCATCTCGGATTCCTTGATGCCGAAGGTCCAGTCGGGCGTGAAGTAGCGCGGGTTGGCGATCGGCGTGTAGGGAAAGGCCTGGCCGATGATGGCCACCGGCACGCCGTTCATTTCCTTCATCACATACGGCGCAAACACCAGGTCGTTGAAATCGGCGGTGTGGATGTTCTGCGCGACGAAATCGATCCTGCCCTTGAAATCGCCGTCCACCACTTGCTGCACGCGCTTGTCGCCGAGGGTCATTTCCCAATGCGCCGTCATCACGTTGACGCCGAGCGCGAGCGCGGCATCGACCATGTCCTGGCCATTGGTCCACAAGGCGGTAGCCGAACCCTGCCAGGTATCGCCACCGTCGAGCAGCAGCGCGCCGGGGCGATGCGTCTTCAATTGTTTGACGAGCGTGGCGATATGCGCAAAGCCGCCGATCTTGCCGTAGCGGCGCGCGGCTTTTTCGAAATCGAGATAGGTGAAGGCATGCGCGTCGGCCGAGCCTTTGGCGATGCCGAAATACTTGAGCAGATTTTCGCCGACCAGATGCGGCGGACGTCCGCTGGCCGCCTGCAAACCGAGGTTCATATTCGGTTCGCGAAAATACGTGGGCAGCAGTTGCGCATGGCAATCGGTCATGTGCAGGAAATGCACATTGCCGAAGCGCGGCAGATCGTAAAAACGCGATGCGTCGGTCGATGAGGTCGGCAATGCGAATGCGTCGTGGGCATCGAGCGCGAAGCCGCCGGCGCTGGCGATGGCGAGGACTTGCAGGAATTCGCGGCGGGAGAGATGGGACATAGCGGCCTTTAGGAATCTTTTTCAACGCTGTTATAGCGCGTCCAATGCATTGGGAATTTTAAAAATTTCGTCATTCCAGCGCAGGCTGGAATCCAGTCCTTCGTATCATTAAAACCCTGGATGGGCTGGATCACAGCCCGCGCTGCGAAGACGCGGTTTTTGGAAGTTTCTAATTATCAAACTCAAGCACTAGCGCGGCTTTCGGAGAATTTTTGCCCCAAACACCGCGCCAAATGGCGTTCTACGTTTTCATCAACAGTCGTTCAGCGGCGTTTCTAGAATTCGATATCGTCCTGAATCGCCTTGATACCTGCTGCCGCGCAGGCCTCGTCGGCCGCACCGCCGGGCGCGCCCGACACACCGATGGCGCCAAGCGATGCCCCGCCGCCCTGAATCAGCAATCCGCCGCCGATCGCCGCGACGCGCGGAATCTGGCGAATGCCGCTCATCGATTTGCCCGCCTCGGTTTCCTTGGCGAGCTCTGTGGTGCTCACGCGAAAACTGGCGGCGGTCCAGGCCTTGTTGATGGCGGTATCGACGGTGTGCGCCCCGGCCAGCCGATCGCGCAGCAGCACTTGCACGACACCGGCGCGATCCACCACGGCAACGCCCACCTGAAAACCGTCGCGGCGGCATTTATCCATCGCGGCCTGCGCCGCGCGCAATGCGGTTTCCGGCGTGAGTTGTTTGACGGTATAGATCGCCTCGGGCGCGGCTCGCAACGCCATACTGAAGACCGCGAACAGCGCAGCGAACGAGCACATCAGTCGGTTCATGGGGAATTCCTTGGTGCGGACGCAGGCAGGCTCGTGCACCGGCCCGCAGAATCCCGCCCTACTTGTTCACCGGCGATTCGGGATCCAGCAACAGCGCCGTCACGTCCTTGATCTGCTGTTCGGTGAGGATGCCGTTATGCCCGAAGCGCGGCATGTTCGAGCAGGCGGCGTAGGCCTCGGCGTTATAGATCTTGCCGAAGGTGTATTGCTGGATCGCGGCGCTGTTGCCGCGCAGCTTGCCGTAGTTGTACAGGCTGGGGCCGATATTGCCGTAGGAGAGCTCCTGCGGCGCCAGCTGGTGGCAGGCGTAGCAGTTGCCGCCGTTCGGATTGGCGGGATTGTCGGAGAACTGTTTGCCGACACCGGACTGGGCAATTTTTTCGCCGGCCTTCCAGTCGCCGAGCAGCTTGCCGTCCGCGGGCAGCTTGATGGATTGCAGATTGCCGGCCTGGATTTTTTTCGCGACATCAACGGGCAATTTTCCGCCTGCATATTTATTGCACAGGCTCATGGTCTCGTCCGAATCGAGGCGATCGAGCTTGGCCTGGCCGCGTTCCTTGAACGAGGCCTTCATCACTTCAACGGCTTTTTCATCGCCGGTCTTGTCGGCGGCATGTGCGGTCATCACCAGCGCGCAGGCGGAGAGGAGAGCAACAGTTCTGAAGTTGGTCATGATTGCTCCTAACGCTTGATCGAGGGGGCGCTCAATACGCCACCGCTGGCGTTCTTGGCGAGATAGGTCGTCAGGGCAATCGACGCTTCAGAGGCAAATTCCAGTTCGGGGAAGCGTTGCTGGCGGAAGCAGTCGTTAAGCCGCCACTGGAAGCTGCGCAATTCGCCCTGCGACACGCGATAGGCCGGCCAGCTGGTGTAGGCCTGGCGCGCATCTGCCGGCTTCAACAGATTGGGCAATTCCTGCAGGCGGATGCGCTGCTTGTCCACGCCATGGCAGGTGACGCAACCAAAATCATGCGGGCCGCCGCGATGGAAGAATATTTTCTTGCCGATCTCATAGGCCTCTTTTTCGGCCGGATGGCTTAGTGCCACATTCATTTTCATGCCGCGCGATGCGGCGGTGACATAGGCCACCAGCGCTTCGATATCGGATTTATTGTCGGGCCCGCCGAACGGCCCCTTGGTGGCCTGCGCATAGCTGAAACCCTGCAGCATGACCATGCAGGTGACAAGGCGCGATTCAAGGTCCTCGACCTTGCCGCTGTCTTCAAAATATTTGGGCAACACGGTGTAGGCACCCTTCACCACGCCGGGCCCCATGCCGATATCGCAGGACTCGAAGGAAACCTTGTTGGGGCCGCGCTTCTGTTTCCACAAATCCTCGCCGCGCGCCTCCCAGAGTTCGGCCGGGTTGCCGTCGGCCAACGCCGCGCGGTAACGCTCGATTTCCTTGAGGGCGCTATCGCCACCCGCTGCGCCACCTTTTGCATCCTGCGCATCGGCAGGGTTCGCCATGAAAGCGGCCACCGCCAACACAAGGGCAAGTGCCAATGCCGAAACCGGCCAGATCAACTTTTGCATGCTTCCTCCGATAGTTATTGGCTGCATGGGGCAAGCTTGTTTTTGCGCTTAGCGCTTCAGCTTACGGCTTCAGATACACAAAGCCTTCCTTCGCCTGCAGACGGGCCACCTCAGCGACCCCACTGGGCACCAGCGTCGCTTCCTCGATCACGCGCTTGGGATCGATATTGCGGCGCTGCAGGGTGATCTTGCAGACGCGGAATTCCACCCCCATTTTGACCAGCTCCTGCACATTGGCATCGAACAGGTTGCCGTTTTTGTCCTTGGCGCCGTCGAGCAGGAAATCGATGCCGTTGGCATGGGTCACGACCACGATCTTGGCGGTCGGGTCGGCCGACAAATGATTGCGCACATTGCGCAGCGCGGCAGTGGCCTGGTCGATGCCCTCGCTGACGTGATAAACGACTTTGACCGGCTCATCCTTGCCGGCGGCCGCGGACGGGACCGCATACACCATCAGCGGCAGGACCGACACGGCGGCGGCTGCAACGCCGACGATGAGGCGACGCGAGCGCGAGATCATGATGCCGCCGTGATCGTGGCTTCGTCGCTGCGCTTGTCGCCGCGGTTGTCCACCCAGGTGACGACGACCTTGTCGCCGACTTTGGCGCCGCTGAAACGAAATGCCAGCGTCGGGTTTTTCGAGATCGACGGGCCCCATTGCGCGGACAGCACCGTCTTGCCGTTGCAGGTCGCGCTGACGCTTTGTATGAACCACGCCGGCACCACCTTCCCGGCGGCGTCCTTGCGTTGCCCGGTCTCCATTTCATGCGCCATCAGCACGCGCACATCGATCTTGTCACCCGCCAGCTGGGCACGAATTCTCATCGGATCTGCCATGGTTCCTCCTTTGCCGCCCGCGCCCCGCTGAACGAGACGCGACGATAATTTACTGATTGCGAATTGTGCGAATTTCGTGAATTACGCGAATTGCCGCCACTCAGCCGCCGCAGCCGCCCAGGGTGACCTTGACTTCCTTGACCGCGTAGAAATATTTGCCGTCGGCTTTCACCAGCGCATAGATATTCGAGGTCTGGCCCATTTTTACGCGCGTCGAAATCGTCGGTTCCGTGCCGTCGGGAATGGTGAATGTGGCCGACAGGGCGTTTGGATTCTTCTCGACCAGAATCGAGATCGATTCCGTATTCGGGATTTTGCTGGTGGCGCCGATCGGCACCACGGCGCCGTTTTCGGCAATGTCTGGCGCGTTCACGAAGAAGACGTCCTTCGATTCAACCGCCGCAGTGCCGCCCAGGGCCTTGACCACCTCATTCAGGCTTTTGCTGTCAAAGGCCGTCTTGTTCCATTCCTGCGCCACGGCGAATTCCGGCCTGAGCAATCCGGCCGAGGCAGCCAGCGCCATGACCACGGTCCCACTGGATGCCTTGAGTGCGTCTCTTCTATTCATTTACTGCTCCTCGCGAGGGAAATGCTGCAATCGTTTGTCGATCCAGGCCAGACAAACCTGCCTGATTAATCATACCTTGTTTCGATGTAAGGACTATTTGCCACCGGACAGACTCCAGCGCACCAAGGCCCGCAGGTCGGCGTCATCAATTTCCGCATGCGGGGGCATCACGGCCGTCCCCCATACACCGAACCCACCTGCCCTCACCTTGGCCATCAACATCGCCTCGGCGCCGGGATTGCCGCGATACTTTGCGGCGATGTCAACATAACTGGGCCCCACCAGCTTGCGATCGGCCTGGTGGCAGGCGTTGCAAGCGTATTTCTGGGCGAGATCGTGGGCCGACGTTACTGTCGGGGGGCTTGCAGTCAAGGCAGTCGGCGACACCGTGTCGGTTCCCCGCGACGGGCCGATATGCCGGCTCTGCTCGGCCAGATTGCCATGCTGATTGCGGGCGTAATCGGGCAAGGCGGACATTTGCGCCATCTCCTGCGGGCAGTCTTTCATGCAGCGCGTGTTATGCACATCGCCGGTGGCCCTGGCTGTCCACATGGGCGCGTACGGTCGCATGCCGTTCCGGTTCGGCAGGCGCGCCTGCACCTCGCGAATATTGCCGTCCGACAGGACAAAATCGGCGGGCACGATATCGCCCAGGTTCAGCACATAGGCGGTGACCGCATAAACCTCGTCAACGCTCAGCGACTTCGGCGCATTCCAGGGCATCGCGCGGCGAATATAGTCCCAGAGCGTCGAAACCTGCGACAGTTTCATCAGGGTTGAGCGCTGCGGGAAATCCGGTCGCGCCAGGGACGCCACCCGGCCGCTTTGCATATCCTGCGCGCTGGTCCCGCCGGCAATCGGCGTGAACACCGCGTTCGATTCGCCGAACACGCCGTGACAGGACTCGCATTTGGTTTCCCAGATTTGCTGCCCCTTGGCGACCGAGCCGGATCCCGCCGGCAGCCCCGTGAAATCGGGGCGCACATCGATGTCCCAGGCCTTGATCTCGGCCGCGGTGGCGCTGCGGCCAATATCCGGAAAGGTTTTCTGCGCGTGCGCCGCGGCCACCATCATCGCCGCGGCGGCCAATATACCGGCCGGAACGAGACGGCGACGCACGCTAGTAGACCTGCACATTGCCGACCTCTCCCGACGCGGCCACACGCCAGCTCTGGATGGCATTGTTGTGATAGATCGAACGCCGGCCGCGGACTTCGCGCAACTGGTTGATTTTCGGCTGCACATAGCCGGTCTCATCGATCGCGCGGCTTTGCAACACCGCCGGCCCGCCATTCCAGGTCCAGCCGAAATTGAAACGCGTCAGGCATTTGCCGAGGATCGGCCCCTCCAGCCGCGCAGGCTGCCAGTTGCGGCCGCCGTCGACGCTCACGTCCACGGCCTTGATCCTGCCGCGCCCCGACCAGGCGAGGCCGCTCACGTTGTAGTAACCCTTGTCGAGCAGGGTCTGCCCGCCGGAGGGCGAGGTGATGACGCTCTTGCATTCCTGGATCGAGGTGTACTGGCGCAGCGTGCCGTCGGGCATCAGGTCGCTGTAATGCAGGGTCTCGTCGCGCGTGGCGTAAGGCATATCGCCAACCTCGATGCGCCGCAGCCATTTCACCCAGGAAACGCCCTGGATGCCCGGCGCCACCAGACGCAGGGGATAGCCATTCTCGGGACGCAGCATTTCGCCGTTCATGGCATAGGCGACCATGCAATCGTCGAGGGCGCGTTCCATGGAAATGGTGCGCGTCATCCCGGAACCGTCGGCGCCTTCGGCCAGCAGATATTTGCCGCGCTTGCGGTCGAATCCGCAATCGTCGAGCAGCACCGACAGCGGCACGCCGGTGAATTCGCAGCAGCTCATCATGCCGTGCGTGTATTGCACGGTGGGCACCGCCACATTGCCCCATTCCATGCCGGTGTTGGCCCCGCATTCGATGAAATGCATGCGCGACACCGAAGGCAGGCGCATCAGATCGTCCATGGTATAGACCTTGGGATTTTTGACCAAGCCGTTGATCATGAAGCGGTGCTTGGAGGGGTCGATATCCCACCAACCGGCGTGGTGGCGTTCGAAATGCAGGCCGTTCGGGGTGATGATGCCGAACAGGCACTGCAAAGGTGTAAACGACACTGACGCCGCCGATACCTGTGTCAGTCCGGGGCTTTCGCGGCGCTGCAGGTTCTTTTCCCACTGCGAAGGCTGGCCGTAGCCGCGCGCTGCCACCGGCTGGCCCAGCGCCCTGGAATGTTGCGGGAGCTCGAGAATATTGGGGTCGCCGGCAGGCTCCGCCCGCGCCGGGGAAGCATTCATCGCGACCGCGATGCCGCTGCCCGCCGTCAACAGGGCTTTGCGCAGGAAATCGCGGCGCCCGGCGGCGACCTCGGCGATCTGCGCGGCATCCAGAAAATTCTCCGGCGCACGCTGAATGCAACCGGCCGGCTGCGCCGCGGCGAGCTTCGATTGCGCCATCCGCCTTCTCCTCGTTTGAACCGGCAGTCGCCGGGTTTCCGGTTCTGTCGTTCCGGCTCCGCAGCTTATTCATCAGTTTTTTCTTATATAAGCAGACTCTAATGGACAAGGAACGGGCATGTCAAGTAGTCTTGGCCTCAACCCAGTGAGCGCAAACACATGCCGACCAAAGCCCCCGCCAGAAAGACCGATCGCGCGACCGCCAGCAGCGCCGCGCGCCGCGCTGCCGCCAAGGCTGCCAAGAAACTGCCCACCGAGGACGTTTCGGAAGACATCTTCGCCCTGATCGGCAAATCGGAAAACATCGAGCAGGCGGCGGTCGCCATGCAGGCCATGTCGCACCCCCTGCGCATCAAGATCCTGTGCATGCTGTCCTCGGGCGAGATGATCGTGCAGGACATCGTCGACGCGGTCGGCACCACGCAAAGCAATGTCTCCCAGCACCTGCGCATCCTCAAGGATTGCGGCATTGTCGGCTCGCGCAAGGATGCAACACGGATTTACTATCGCATCGAGGATCGCCGGATTGTGCGCATGATCACCCTGACCCGGGATATTTTCTGCGGCATCTGAGCCGCTGCCGCATTCGCAACGCGCTGACTGCTGTCAGCGCACCGTCAACGCATACGCCTGCAACTCGTCCAACGTTACCACTTCCAGCGCCCGTTCATGAGTGGCCTCCAGCACCACCGGCGGCGCCACACCAGCCAGGAAAGCCTCCTCCCAACGCGACACGCAGACGCACCATTTATCACCGGGCTTCAGGCCGGCAAAGCCATATTCCGGCCGCGGCGTGGAGAGATCGTTGCCGGTGCGCTTGCTAAAAGCGAGGAATTCGGCGCTGAGCCTGACGCATACGGTATGGGAACCGCGATCCTGCGGACCGGTATGGCAATAGCCGTCGCGATAAAAGCCAGTGACCGGCGAGGTGCAACAGGCAACCAGGGCATTGCCCAGTACATTCAGTGCGGGGGGACGGGTCGCGGACATTCGGTTCTCCGGCTATGGGAATTGCCGGCCGTCAAGTCCGCCAGCGCGAAGCCGCAAGCTCGTCGCTGTCGCGGGATTCCACCCAGCGTTCACCAGCCGGCGTCGCTTCTTTTTTCCAGAATGGCGCCTGGGTCTTGAGGTAGTCCATGATGAACGCGCAGGCCTCAAAGGCATGACCGCGATGCGCGCTGGCCACCATCACCAGCACGATCTGGTCGGTCGGCCGCAAGGTACCGACGCGATGGATGAGCACGCAATCGAGCATCTCCCAGCGCTGCTGCGCCTGCGCGACGATCGCGGCCAGCGCCTTTTCGGTCATGGCCGGGTAATGCTCCAGGGTCAGCGTGGAGACGCCGGTGCCGTCATTGATGTCGCGCACCAGCCCAATGAAGCTCGCGACCGCACCGATGGCAGGATTGGCGCGCATGGCGGCCAGCTCGGCGGCGATATCGAAATCTTCAGTCTGGATGCGGATGGTATGCATCTTTGCTCCCGGGCGCGCCCATTCAGCCTCCGGTCACGGGTGGAAAAATCGCCACTTCATCGCCGGCGTGCAGAGGGGTCTCCAACGTGGCCATTTCCTGGTTGACCGCCACCCGCCAGCGTTTGCCGGCATCCAGCGCAGCCGCCCAGGCATCGCCGCGGCTGCGCAGCTCGGCAACCAGGCCGGCCACCGTTGCATTCACCGGCAAAGCCAGCGATTCGCCGGCTTTGCCGACGCTTTCACGCAGACTCGCAAAATACAGAATGGTCAGCATTATTTCACCACATGCATCGCCGGCTTGCGCAGACCCAGATGCTTGATGATGAAGGCGGCCACGCCTTCGGCATCATCCAGATCGAATTGCGGCAGTTCGGTTGCCAGTGTCTCATCCGTCGCGATTGCGACCACCTGCGCATCTTCCGGAAACAACAGGAGTTTGTCGCTCAATTTGCGGTGCACCTCGATCTTCGGCATGGCATGGTGTTTCCAGCCTTCGACGATCACCACATCGCAGGGCGACAGATGTTTGAGCTGCTCCTCGAGAGAAGGTTCGACGGCGCCGCGCAATTCATGCATCAGGGCCCAGCGCTTGCTGGAGCTGACCATCACCTCGATGGCACCGGCATGACGATGGCGCCATGAGTCCTTGCCCGGCTGGTCGACATCGAACTCATGATGCGCGTGCTTGATCAAGGCGACCTTGAGGCCTTCCATGACCAGGCAGGGAATGACCTTCTCGATCAGGGTGGTCTTGCCGCTACCGGAATAACCTGCGATGGCGATGATTTTCATGGGCACTGGAGATTTGCAAAACGATACCGACTATTTCACGTCCATTTTGAACGCATTGGCGATGAACGCAAGAATATCCGAGCGCTCGTCGATAATCTTTGAGGTCGGCTTGCCGGCGCCATGCCCGGCGCTGGTCTCGATGCGGATGAGTTTGGGTGCATCGCCGGTATCGGCAGCCTGCATTGTGGCGGCATACTTGAAACTATGCGCCGGCACCACGCGATCGTCGTGGTCGGCCGTGGTCACCAGCACCGGCGGATATTTTTTCCCCGACTGAATCGTATGCAGGGGGGAGTAAGCGTACAGCGCCTTGAATTGCCCGGCATCGTCGGACGAGCCGTAATCGGAGGTCCAGGCCCAGCCGATGGTGAAATTGTGAAAACGCAGCATATCCATCACCCCCACCTGCGGCACGGCCGCGCCGAACAACTCGGGGCGCTGGTTCAGCACCGCGCCCACCAGCAGGCCGCCGTTGGAGCCGCCATTGATCGCCAGTTTGGCGGGCTGCGTATATTTATTGGCGATCAGCCATTCGGCCGCGGCGATGAAATCGTCGAACACGTTCTGTTTGTTCAGCTTGGTGCCGGCATCATGCCAGCCGGCGCCATATTCGCCGCCGCCGCGCAGCGAAGCGCTGACGTACACCCCGCCCATCTTCATCCAGGTCGCGGCGGTGACGTTGTAGCCGGGGGTCAGGGAGATATTGAAGCCGCCGTAGCCATAAAGTATGGTCGGGTTGCTGCCGTCGAGTTTGATGCCTCTTTTATGTGCGATGAAGATCGGAAACTTCGTGCCATCCTTGCTGGTGACGAAGTCCTGTCGGGTTTCGAACTCTTCCGGATTGAACGCGGTCTTCGGGCGCTTGAACAGCATGGCCTGGCCCGACTTCACATCGTAGCGATAGATCTCGGTCGGCGCGGTGAAACTGGTGTAGCTGAAAAAAGTCTCGGTATCCGTCCAGCGCCCGTGGAAGCCGCTGGCGGTTCCCACCCCGGGCAAGGCGACATCGCGAATGAACTTGCCGCCGATCGCGTAAACCTTGACATGACTGGCCGCATCTTTGAGATATTGGGCGAACAGCCTGCCACCAACCACATCGGCGCCTGTCAGTGTATCCGCAACCTCCGGCACCACCGTCTTCCAGTTGGCGCGCTCGGCATGCGCCAGATTGATCGCCATGATCTTTCCATGCGGCGCGTCCTTGTCGGTCCGGATCCAGATGGTGTTGTCGTTGCCGCCGATCGGCACGTATTCGGCATCAAAGTCGAGCGTGATCGGCGTCGGCACGCCTGCCGCCAGAGTGCCCTTGTTCAGCGGCATCCACAGCAGGCCGTTCTGCCGCGCGGTGCCCTTGCTCACGTAAATGATGGCGAACTTGCCGTCGTCGCTGACCGTGGTGCCGAATCCCCATTCCTTTTCGGCCTTGCTCTCGAACACCAGCACATCCCTGGCTTGATCTTCACCGAGGCGGTGATAGTAGACTTTCTGGAAATAATTGCTGTCGGTGAGCGCGGCGCCATTGCGCGGTGCATCGAAACGGGAATAGAAAAAACCCTTGCTGTCCGGGGTCCATTCAGCGGTGGAGAACTTCACCCACTTGATGGTATCGGCCAGGTCCTTGCCCGTGGAGAGATCACGAACCCGCCACTCCTGCCAGTCCGATCCGGCGATCGCCACACCATACGCCAGATAGTGGCCGTCGCGGCTGGGCGCGGTGCCGCTGAGCGCGACCGTGCCGTCGGCCGATAGCGTATTGGGATCAAGCGCAACCTTGGGCGTCTCTTTGAGCGATGCGGCGGTGTACAACACACTTTGCTGCTGCAAGCCATCGTTGCGGGTCCAGAAGTAGCGCTTGCCCTCCTTGGCCGGGATGCCGAATTTTTCGAAATTGTAGAGATCGGTATACAGCTTGCGGATCGCATCGCGCTGCGGGATCGCGGTCAGAAATTTTTCACTGATCTCGTTTTGCGTCTTAACCCATGCCCTGGTCTCGGCACTGTTGTCGTCTTCCAGCCAGCGATAGGGGTCGGCCACCGTCGTGCCATGGTAGTTGTCGATCTGCTCCACTTTGCGCGTTTCCGGATATTTCATCGGCTGCGCAACGGCAAGGGTGGCGGCAAGCGTAGACAGTATGGCAATTGCGACCGGCTTGGAACGTGGCATGACATCCTCGAAAATGAAGTACAGCGTTGATTGAAAACGGCTTAAGCGTCACCGGCAGGATCGATCACCTTGAGCGCAGGCTTGACCTCGGCTTCGCTGCCCAGCACAGGCGGCTCTATCTCGACTTTTTCTATCTTCTGGAACTGCTCGGTGATCTTGCGGCTGGACGTATGCACCAGCTCGACGTCCTTGCTGACCTGCCCCATATGCCGGGACAGATCGTCCATGCGCGCCTGGAAGCGTCCGAAGTCGGCGCCCAGCTTGCCGAGTGCGTCCTTGATCACATGCACCTGTTTGCGCGTTTCCACATCCTTGAGGACGGCGAGCGCGGTATTGAGCACGGCCATCATGGTGGTCGGGGACACGATCCACACATGCTTGCGCGCCGCGTATTCGACCAGATCGCGGTGATGGGCGTGTATTTCCGCAAACACCGCCTCGGCAGGCAGAAACATCACCGCGCCGTCGCCGGTCTCGCCGGGAATGATGTACTTGCTCGAAATATCGTCGACATGCTTGCGCACATCGGCTTTGAATGCGGCGGGGGTGGCGCGGTCGGCGCCCTCAGCCAGCATGCGCTCGTAGTTCTCCAATGGAAACTTGGAATCCACCGCGATCAGGCCGGTGGGCTCGGGCAGCTTTAGCACGCAGTCGGCGCGAACCTTGTTGGGAAAGGTGTACTGGAATTCATAGGCGCTGGTCGGCAGGACGTTCTTGACGATGGTTTCCAGCTGCACCTCGCCGAACGCGCCGCGCGAGCGCTTGTCGCCCAGCAATTGCTGCAGGCTGACGACATTGGTGGTGAGGCCGTCGATTTTCTTCTGGGCTTCGTCGATGGTGGCGAGGCGCGCCATCACATTGGCAAAGGTCTCATTGGTTTTCTTGAAGCCTTCGTCCAGCCGCTCGTTGACCTTGCCGCTGATTTCAGCGAGACGCGCGTCGTTGGTTTTGGCCAGGGACTCGATGGTGGTTGTCACCCGCAGCGTGACATCGCGCATCATCAGTTGAATGGATTCCTGCTGCGCGCGCGCCTGCTCGGCGAGTTTTTCAAGGGTGGCGCCCAGCACCTCGGCCTTGAGCGCGTCCTGCTTTTTCCCCAGTTCCAGATTGAGGGTGGCAAGCTGCTGGATCAGGGCTTCGCGACTGGCAGACAGGGCCTGCGCCTGCTCCAGTTGCAGGAAGTGCAGCGCCTGTCTCGTCTTGCCCAGTTCATCCCCCACGGCACCACGCAGACGCTCACCGGCATCGAGCTGGCTGGCGGCGATTCGGTCCGCCTGGCGGGCCAGGCTGTCGGCCAAGTCTGTGAGTATCTCGCGATGGCGATTTTCCTGCTCGGTTCGCAAGCCCGCGGGAATCGAGCCGATCTGGCGACTGAGTAAGAGGCCCAGCCCAACTACGATGGCGACAAGCAGAAACAACACCACCAGCACCATGATCAGCAGGGTTTGCATTTCCATGCGCTTAGCCCTTACCCGACAAATGCGGCTGCGCGGCCGACGGCATTGCCAGTCGCGGCCAAGCTGCGCGCGAACGCGCGCAGGCAGCTCGCGCAGACCGGCACAAAAAATGTGTAACTATCTGTTTTTTCATTGATTATTTTCACACTCCAAGACGAAATTGTAGCATGAGCCCAGCTCGGGTCGAACGTCCGCGCCATTTGTTAAAGATTGTCAAGAGTGCGAAAAATCACAGTCACGGGCACCGGTCCGGCGCAAATTGGTGTCTGCGCGGGCCGCCATTCAAGGCTGGCGCTAGCAGTTGACCACCCCTCTTGGCGCACAAGAGAGCAACAAAAAAACAAAAGGCCGCGTCAGAAATGACGCGGCCTTATTGTTGATGATTTACTGTCAACAGCTTCCGGCGCGCGGGCCGCAGTTCTATCTCCGAAACTACGCGGCTTCGCGCGACGCTTTTTTGCGTTCGTGCTCGAGCAGGAAGCGTTTGCGGATGCGAATGGTCTTCGGCGTGATTTCCACCAATTCATCGTCGTCGATGAATTCAATCGCCGATTCCAGGGTCAGTTGCACGGGCGGCACCAGCGCCACGGCCTCATCGGTTCCCGATGCGCGCACATTGGTGAGTTGTTTGCCCTTGATCGGATTGACCACGAGGTCGTTGTCGCGGCTGTGGATGCCGATGACCATGCCGTTGTACAGGCGATCGCCGGGCGACACGAACATGCGGCCGCGATCCTGCAATTTCCACAAGGCGTAGGCAACGGCTTCGCCCTGCTCGCCGGAAATGAGCACGCCATTGCGGCGCGACGGAATATCGCCCTTCATCGGCGCATATTCGTCGAACACATGACTTTTCAGCCCGGTTCCGCGCGTCAGGTTCATGAATTCGGTCTGGAAGCCAATCAGGCCGCGCGCCGGAATGCGGTAATCCAGGCGCACACGGCCGCGGCTGTCCGAGACCATATCCACCATGTCGCCGCGACGCTGGCCAATCGCTTCCATCACCGCGCCCTGATGCGTTTCTTCAACATCCAGAGTCAGCATTTCATAGGGCTCGCACTTGACCCCGTCGATTTCCTTGATCATCACCTTCGGCTTGCCGACGGCCAGTTCGTAGCCTTCGCGGCGCATGTTTTCAAGCAGAATCGTCAGGTGCAACTCACCGCGGCCGGACACCATGAAGGAATCGGTATCCTCGGTTTCGGCGACTTTCAGCGCAACGTTGACCAACAGCTCCTTGTCGAGCCGCTCGCGCAACTGGCGGCTGGTGACGAATTTGCCTTCCTGTCCGGCGAACGGGGATTTGTTGACCTGGAAATTCATGGTCAGGGTCGGCTCGTCCACGCCCAGCACCGGCAGCGCTTCGGGGCGCTCGACGTCAGCCAGCGTGCAGCCGATCGCCAATTCTTCGATGCCCGAGATCAGCACGATTTCACCGGCTTCGGCCACGTCCAGCGGCACCTTGTTCAAGCCCTGAAAACCTTGCACCTGGTTGACGCGCGCGCGCTTCGGCGTTTTGTCGCCAATCATGACCATCACGTCTTGCGCGGGTTTGATCTTGCCGCGGCGCACGCGACCGATACCGATACGGCCCACGTAGCTCGAGTAGTCCAATGCGGAAATCTGCAACTGCAACGGTTCATCCGGCTTGGATTCCGGCGCGGGAACGTATTTCAGAATGGTGTCGAACAGCGGACGCATATCAGTCGACGTCTGTTTCATGTCGAGCATCGCGAAACCATTCAGCGCCGAAGCGTAGACAATCGGAAAGTCCAACTGCTCTTCAGTTGCGCCAAGCTTGTCCATCAATTCGAACGTGTGGTTGATCACCCAGTCCGGACGGGCGCCATCGCGGTCGATCTTGTTGATGACCACAATCGGCTTCAGGCCGAGGGCCAGCGCCTTCTTGGTCACGAAGCGCGTCTGCGGCATCGGTCCTTCGACGGCATCCACCAGCAACAGCACGCCGTCTACCATCGACAGCACGCGTTCCACCTCGCCACCGAAGTCGGCATGGCCAGGGGTATCGACGATATTGATATGCACGCCCTCGTAATCGATGGCGGTATTCTTGGCGAGAATCGTGATGCCGCGCTCTTTTTCCAGGTCGTTCGAGTCCATCACGCGTTCGGCGATGTGCTGGTGGGCCTGAAAGCTGCCAGCCTGATGTAAAAGCTTGTCGACCAGGGTGGTTTTGCCGTGGTCAACGTGGGCGATGATGGCGATATTGCGTAATGGGCGTGACATGGAGATGTACTCGGCGAAAGCGTTTCACGGGCGGAATGCCCGCAACGGCTGTAAATGATTGAGAAAACTCAATATTTTAGCATGCCTTGACGGCGATTTCGAGCTATTTGTGCACTGCGCCAAACACTGCCTGCCAACTGTCTATGGCTCCCGGTTACGCATCCAGTCTGCTGTATTGGCGAACGAATCCACCAGACGTACGCGTAGCGCCTCCGGAACGTCGACATCCTGCATGGCTCTCGACATGCACGACATCCACTGATCCCGTTCCGCACTGCCGATGGCAAACGGCAAATGCCGGGCACGCAACCGCGGATGGCCATAAGTGCCGATATAGAGCGGCGGCCCGCCAAGCCAGCCGCTAAGGAACATGAACAGTTTTTCGCGCGACCCGGCCAGCGACTCCGGATGCAGCTTGCGAATGCCGAAATAATCCGGATCCTCATCCATCAGATCATAAAAACGGTTTATCAATGCGCGAACCATGGTTTCGCCGCCGATGATTTCATAGGGCGTTGGATCGGCCTGATTCCTAGCTTCCTCTGTATTCATGCGAACATTTTATTCGCAATCCCGGCGCCTTTTCCCGGGCATGCAAATTTTCCGGACTCTCGCCACCTCCGCAAAACACGCCTGAACAACTTAACGGGACGCGACGACACTGGCATAATTGCGCCTTATGAATCCAAAAAAGTATCTCGCACTCAAAATCGACGTCGACACCCTGAAAGGCACCCGCATCGGTGTGCCCGGATTGATCGATACGCTGAAAAAACACCAGGCCGGCGCCACCTTTCTGTTCAGCCTTGGACAGGATCACACGGGCCGGGCGATCAAGCGGGTGTTCCGCAAGGGCTTCCTGGGCAAGGTCAAGCGTACTTCCGTCGTCCAGCATTACGGCTTCCCCACCCTGCTCTACGGCACGGTCCTGCCTGGTCCTGACATTGGCCGTCGCTGCGCGGATATCCTGCGCCGTACCCTGGATGATGGTTTCGAATGCGGCATCCACACCTGGGATCATGTGAAATGGCAGGATGGCGTCGTCAACGCCAGCGAAGCATGGACCCGGCGCGAAATGGAGGCCGCGCAAAACCGCTTTTGCGATATTTACAAACAGCCCGCCAAAACCCATGGCGCCGCCGGCTGGCAGATGTCCAAACATGCACTCAGGCTGACCGAAGAAATGGGCTTCGATTACTGCTCTGACGGACGCGGAACCGAGCCGCATTTTCCGGTGGTCAATGGCGAAATCATCGATTGCCCCCAACTGCCGACCACCTTGCCGACGCTGGACGAATTGATCGGCATCGACGGCATCAGCGAGGCAAATGTCGCGGAGCATGTTTTAAGATTGACCGAGGCCAGCCCATTGCATGGTCATGTCTTCACGCTGCACGCAGAGCTCGAGGGCATGCGTCTGAAGCCGGTGTTTGAAAAACTTCTGGCCGGTTGGAGCGCGCAGGGCTATGAATTGGTGCCGACACGGACCATTCACGAAACCCTGAAACGCAGTACATTGCCTTACTATGCAGCGGAACAAGGCGAAATCCCCGGCCGTAGCGGAACCCTGCTGGTGCAGGGCAAGCCTTTTCTGCCAGCCATGGACAAAGCGGCCTAGGTGACGCCGGCGCCTTGCTGGAACTGTGCTGTCACATTCAGGCTCTATGCTGGTCCATTACCGATCATCACTCCAGGAGCGATCAACAATGAGTAGCATCGTGATACCGGATTTCGAGGTTGCCGCCACTGGCGGCCAGCGTTTTTCCAGCGCGGCGTTCCGCGGCCACCCCTATGTTCTCTATTTCTATCCCAAGGATGCGACCCCGGGCTGCACCATCGAAGGCGCCGCGTTCCGGGATTTGCACGACGAATTCAAGAAAGCGGGCTATATGGTGTTCGGCGTATCGCGCGATACCCTGGCCAGCCATGAAAAATTCAAGGCGAAGATGGGCTTTCCCTTCGACTTGCTGGCAGACACCGACGAAACCGTATGCCGGCTATTCGACGTCATCCACGAAAAAAATATGTACGGCAAGAAGGTAATGGGCGTCGTACGTTCGACCTTCATCATGGGACCGAAAAACGAGATTCTCAGGGAATGGCGGGGCGTCAAGGTGGACGGCCATGCCGAAGAGGTGTTGAACGCCGCGAAATCCATGTCATAATCAAATCGCGACATCGTGAACGACGTAACCTGAAACCGCATTGCGCAGACACTAATTGAGTTGTTCCCAACTGATCACAGACCCTCTTACGGCGCAGGCCGCAAGAGGGTTTTTCGCTTTTGAAGCAGTGCAAAAATATCCCTTTCCCCCCGCTTCCAGGCCTTTCATTCCGGCCCGCACTTAACGCCAATCCGAGAGGACATTACTTTGGCCCCCAAACCCAGAAAAGACGCCGCACCTTCCGGACCCAAAACGCAAGGCAGCAAGCTGTTCGTCCTCGACACCAATGTATTGATGCACGACCCGACATCCCTGTTTCGTTTCGAGGAGCACGACGTCTACCTGCCGATGATCACGCTGGAAGAACTCGACAACAACAAAAAAGGCATGACCGAAGTCGCACGCAATGCGCGCCAGGCGAGCCGCTTCCTGGATGAGATCGTTTCGAGCCAGGAGGGCGAAATTGAAACCGGCATTTCGCTCGGGGAGTTCGGCACCCGCGAAGCAAGCGGACGGCTGATGCTGCAGACGCGTCCCGTCACCCTCGACTTTCCATCCGCCCTGCCCGACAGCGGCAAGGCGGACAACCAGATTCTCGCCGTCGCCCTGGATCTGCAGCACCACAATCCCAAGCGCAGCGTGGTACTGGTGTCGAAAGACATCAATATGCGCATCAAGGCGCGCGCCATCGGCGTCGCCGCGGAGGATTATTTCAACGACAAGGTGCTTGAGGATACCGATCTTCTCTACACCGGCGTGCGCGAGCTGCCCCGCGACTTCTGGGACAAGCACGGCAAGGACATGGAATCGTGGCAGGAGCATGGCCGCACCCTATATCGCATCAAGGGGCCGATGGTGACCTCGTTGCACGTCAACGAATTTGTCTATCAGGAGGACGACAAGCCGTTTTATGCAACCGTTGTCGGTACCGAAGGCAAGAGCGCAATCCTCAAAACGCTGAAGGATTACACCCACCAGAAAAATAATATCTGGGGCATCGTGGCGCGCAATCGCGAGCAGAATTTTGCGCTCAATGTGCTGATGGACCCGGACATCGACTTCGTCACCTTGCTGGGCCAGGCCGGCACCGGCAAAACCTTGTTGACCCTGGCTTCGGCCCTGATGCAGACCCTCGAATTCAAGGTCTATTCCGAAATCATCATCACCCGTGTGACCGTGCCGGTGGGTGAAGACATCGGCTTTCTGCCGGGCACCGAAGAGGAGAAGATGAACCCCTGGATGGGCGCCCTCGAAGACAATCTCGATGTGCTCAACAGCACCGATGACGAGGCCGGCGACTGGGGCCGCGCGGCAACGCGCGATCTGATCCGTTCGCGCATCAAGGTCAAATCGCTCAATTTCATGCGCGGCCGCACTTTCCTGAACAAGTTTCTGATCATCGACGAAGCGCAGAATCTGACGCCCAAACAGATGAAAACCCTGATCACGCGTGCCGGCCCGGGAACCAAGGTGGTGTGCCTGGGCAATATTGCGCAGATCGACACCCCGTACCTGACCGAGGGGTCCTCGGGTCTGACCTATGTGGTCGATCGCTTCAAGGGCTGGAATCATTCGGGTCACATCACCCTGCAGCGCGGCGAACGTTCACGCCTTGCCGATCACGCCGCAGAGGTGCTGTAACGCCCGATGCAGATTCGACGGACGAGACATGAATGAACCCGGCGGCACTACGATTTGCAGCACCGCTGCCGCCGGGACACTACCGGAGTTGCCCCGTGGAAACATGGTATAAACGATTAAAAGCGGCGCCGGCTTCTCTCGGCGAAACCGCATAAAAAGAATTTTTCAGCGCCAGCTCAATTGACGTTATGCAAGGCTTGGAGGCGAAGCCGGTCCCGACCTGCCTGCCCATTTTTTGAACGCATCATCACAATGATCCAATGAGACGCGGCTTCTATACCATCATGGCGGCGCAGTTTTTCAGCTCGCTGGCTGACAATGCACTGCTGATCGCGGCCATCGCGCTGCTGTTTGAGCTCGACGGTCCGGCCTGGATGACGCCGCTGTTGAAATTTTTCTTCACAGTCTCCTACGTCGTCCTGGCCCCTTTCGTCGGACCATTTGCAGACGCGCTACCCAAGGGGCGCGTCATGTTCGCGACCAACACCATCAAGGTCGGCGGCTGTCTGATGATGCTGTTTTATTCGGCGATCGCCGGCCTCGGATTCGAGCCCTATATGGTGGTGCTGGTTGCCTATGGCGTGGTCGGATTCGGTGCGGCAGCCTATTCACCGGCAAAGTACGGCATTCTTACCGAGCTATTGCCGCCGGAAAAACTGGTCGTCGCCAATGCCTGGATCGAGGCACTGACGGTTGGTTCCATCATCGCGGGGGTGGTGTTGGGCGGAATACTGATCAAGCCCTCGGTTTCGGGCCGTCTGCTGCTGCTCGACATGCCCTATATCGACACCGGAATCGAAACACCGGCAGAAGCCGCCATTTCGGTCATCGTGCTTTTCTACGTCATTGCAGCGCTTTTCAATCTGTATATTCCGGATACCGGCGCACGCTATCCCAAACAGGAAAAGAACCCGATCAGGCTGTACACGGATTTCGTGCACTGCTTCAAAACGCTATGGAGCGACAAGCTGGGCCAGATCTCGCTGGCGGTGACCACGCTGTTCTGGGGGGCCGGCGCCACCCTGCAACTGATTGTGCTGCGCTGGGCCGAGGTGCATCTGGACATGCCGCTGGACAAGGCCTCGGTGCTGACCGGCGTATTCGCCTTCGGCACCGCATTCGGCGCGATTGTGGCGGCCAGGATCATTCCGCTCAAACAATCGCTACGCGTGCTTCCCGCGGGTATCGCTATGGGTGGCGTGGTAATGATGATGACGATCGTTACCGGGATGCCCATCGTTTACGGGCTGATGATTCTTGTCGGCGCCATGGCCGGCTTCTTTGTCGTGCCGATGAATGCGCTGCTGCAACACCGCGGTCATGTGCTGCTGTCCGCCGGGCATTCGATCGCCGTCCAGAATTTCAACGAAAACCTGTGCATCCTGGCCATGCTGGCGGTATATGCTGGAATGCTGTCGATCAGAATGCATATCAACGTCGTGATCATGACGTTCGGTATTTTCGTTTCGCTGTCGATGGCCGGCGTCATCTGGCTGCATCGCTACAATCAGCGCGTGCATGGCGATGCGGAGCGCTACATCGGCATCGAAAAGGGCGAATCGCCGACGCACTTCGGCGAGCGGCCGCATTGACCGTCCGGCCTACATCAGCACGGGCCGGTCGGATTGCTCGTTTTGATGCGCTCCGTTGGCGGGAAAATAGAACCTGAGTTCTTCACTGATTTTCCGGATCGCGATCACGCTGCCGGTGCTGAAGTCCCCTTTGCGGTAGTGCAGTTCGAGCTCGCGACAGATCGCCTGCCAGCGCTCGTCGCCGACGTGATCATGAATGCCGCGGTCGGCTACGATTTCGACTTTGCGATCCGCGAGCATCACGTAGACCAGCACACCATTGTTCTCCGCGGTGTCCCATACGCGCAGCATCGAAAATACGTCGAGGGCGCGCTGCCGGGCCTGCATCCCGTGCCAGAGCTGGCCAAGTGTCAACTCGGCCTCAACCACAAAACGCACCTGTCCCCGATGCATTTTTTCACCTCCGGCGACCGCCTGCTCGATCGTCGCCAGCGTGTCGCGCGAAAAGCTGCGGTCGCGGATGATCGGCGACATCCACACATGACGAAAGAAGCGCCGCATAAACCTCATCAGGCGCTCCTACCAGTCACCGGAAGCGCCGCCGCCGTCGAAGCTGCCGCCACCCCCGCTAAAACCGCCGCCGGATGAGCCGCCGCCCGAACCACCGCCCCAGCCACCACCAAAACCGCCACCCCAGCCACCACGCCCACTGGTGAAATTCATCGCCCCCATCAGCAATACCAAAATGAATACCAGCACCCCCGCAAACACCGGGAACAGCAGGCCGCCGGCAATAAACCATGCAGCAGCCCCGACCACGCCCCCGGTCGCCGAAGCGCCCAGGAAGCGGCCCAGGATGGAGCGCAGCAGCGGGCCCACGATCAAGGCGGCGAAAATGCCGAACATGATGAAAGTCTCGTAATTGCCGCCTTGGGCGGCAACGCGCTTCCTGGGCGGTGGCGGCAATGCCTCACCGTCGATCACCGCAATGATTTTCGCTACCCCCTCGTCGATGCCGCCGGCATAATCGCCGGCCCGAAATCGGGGCGCGATGATTTCGCTGATGATGCGTTTGGACATGGCATCGGTCAGCGCGCCGGAAATGCCGGGCCCGGTCAGGATCTGCAGCTTGCGATCGTTCTTAGCGACGACCAGCAATACACCGTCGTCCACGCCCTTGCGACCCAGCTTCCATTCCGTGAACACACGGGTGGCATAGTCGAACACGGGCTCGGGTTGGGTGGTGGCCACGATCAGCACTGCGATCTGCGCGCCCTTGGCGGCTTCAAATGTCCCGAGCCGCGCCTCAATGCGCGCCTCCTCCGCCGCCGACAACGATGCAGTGGTATCGGTGACACGTTTGAGAAGTTTGGGAACCGGCTGGAGATCGCCCTCTGCCGCCCGGGCAATACTGGCCAGGCTCAGTGTAAAAACCAGCGCCAGGGAGCATGCGGCCAGCAGTAATGACGCAATTCTCCTGGCGCGCCCCGCATCAGGTACAACAAGACGGTTCATGGCAGCAATCGCCGCGAACGGCGCGAAGAACCCATCATCACGCGCAGGAAGAGTCCGGCCGCGGGCAGCAGATTATTTGGCGGGCGCCGTGGGCGCCGGCGCTGCCGGCTTCGCGCCGAAATCGACCTTGGGGGCGACCGAAATCGCTTTCTCGTTCTCGACCGTGAATTGCGGTTTTTCCTTGTAGCTGAATATCATCGCCGTCAGGTTGGAAGGGAATTGCCTCGCCAGCACGTTGTAGGCCTCGATCGCATCGGTAAAACGTTTGCGTGCGATGGTGATACGGTTCTCGGTACCTTCCAACTGCGATTGCAATTCGCGGAAATTCGCATCCGATTTCAATTGCGGATAGTTTTCCGACACCACCAGCAGGCGCGACAGCGCCGAGGACAGATCGCCCTGCGCCTTCTGGAAATTGGCGAGCGCCTGCGGGTTGTTCAAGGCATCCGCCGTCAGATTCATGGAACCGACCTTGGAACGCGCCTCGGTGACGCCGAGCAAGACATCCTTTTCCTGGGTGGCATAGCCTTGCACCGTGGCCACCAGATTGGGGATCAGGTCGGCACGGCGCTGGTATTGGTTGAGGACCTCGGCCCAGGCTTTTTTGACGGCTTCGTCTTTGGTCTGAAAATCGTTATATCCACAGCCCGAGAGCACCATTGCAGCTGCCAGTCCCAATATAACCAGAAATTTACGCATTGTTTTCCCCTGAAAATTCGCGACCATGCCAGCCGCGGTCGATATATCGTAGCGGACCCACAGTTTACAAGACCCGCAGCGAATTCAACTCCCCGCAACAAGCGCCGCCATGGCCTTGCGCGCCAACACCAGGTCTTCCCAGGCTTTCAGCTTTTCCGGAAGATTGCGCAGCAGATAGGCCGGGTGATATGTGGCGATGACCGGGATATCCCGATAGCGGTGCAACTTGCCGCGCAGGCTGGCCATGCTGGCATCCGAACCGGTCAGCCGCATGACGGCGGTCTTGCCCAGCGCCACAATCAGTCTGGGCTGGATGAGATCGATCTGCCGGTCAAGAAACGGCGCACAAGCCTGGGCCTCTTCCAGCGAAGGCGTACGGTTGCCCGGTGGGCGGCATTTGACGACATTGGCAATATAGACTTCGCGACCGCGGGAGAGTCCGGCGGCAGCCAGCATGGCATCCAGCAATTTGCCGGCCTGGCCGACGAAGGGTTCGCCTTGTGCATCCTCATCGGCACCCGGGCCTTCACCCACGAACAGCCAGGGCGCATCCAGGGCGCCGACTCCCAGCACCGCCTGCCGGCGCTGCTTGCACAAGCCGCAGGCCGTGCAGGCTGCCGTTTCGCGAGCCAACCCGGCCCAGTCGAGCGCCATGATTTGCGCGGCGCGCGCGGGATCGGCAATTGCGGCGGGCGCCGCCGCCTTTGCCTGCACCGGTGCCGGACGTGGTACCGCCGCGGCCGCCGGGCGCCGTGCCGCAGCGTCGACAGCTTGCACGCCCGCCTCGTGCGGCGCGGGATGTGCAGCTTGCGCCGGCGCCGCATCCGCACCTTTCAGGGCGAACATCGGCCACAGTTCAAGTTCACGCAAATAGTCTTCGTCGAAACGCATGATCAAATTTTCCTGGCGGCGATATTCAGGCCCAGAAACAACGCGTCCTCGCGGCCGGCCACCGCCGGATAATAAGCGCGGCGCAGGCCCAACTGGGTAAAGCCGAACTGTTCATACAGCCGGCGCCCGGCGATATTCGAGAGCCGCACTTCGAGGTAGATCATTTCCTTGTCGAGCTTGCGTGCCTCGCTGATCAGGAAGGTGAGGAAATTCGCACCGACGCCCTGTCGCTGCCAGCGGCTGGCGACGGCCAGATTGAGCAGATGCGCCTCATCGAGCGCGTTCATCACCACCGCATAGCCGATCAACTCGTCATCCATCCAGCAACCCCAGCATTGATAGCCGGACAATAGGGAATCGCGAAAATTTCCCGGCGACCAGGGGAAGACATAGACGTCTTCCTCGATCCGCGCCACCTGTGCGATATCGCGCTCTGCGATCGGCTTGAAAACCAGCGCCGGCAGCGGCGGATCGGCCAGGACAGCACTCATGCGGCCACATCCGGCAAGGGCACACGCAACGCGCCGTTTTCTTTCACCGCCTTGACGGCACGCCGCTCCGCAATGGTCTGGGCGACCTGATTGCGCAAGTACAGCGGCGCCGCCAGTTCCGGCGCTAGCGCCGCACCCAGCCCGGCGCGTTCAAGCTGGTGGGCGGCGATACGCGCAACGCATTCCGCGCGGGGTAGTGCCCCATGCCGAACCTGCGCAATCTGTCCGGCATAGCGATCCGCCAGAATGGTTTGCAATGCCGGCACATCGAAGGCGCTGCCGATGCCGCACCAGTCAGCGCCCTCCAGGTCCGGCAATTGTGTCGGTCGCGCCAGCAGCGGCGCCACCACCTCAAGCCAGCCGCCGGCTTCGGTATTGCTGCGTGCGTAAGCGGCGAAGTAGAACTCACCCATGCGCGCATCGACCGCCACCAGCGCGCGTTCACTGCCGGCATCTTCAGCCAGCGCCATCAAGGTCACCACCGGCAACAGCAGCTTACCGGCGCCCAGCGCCAGCCCCTGCGCCAAACCGCAGGCAATGCGCACACCGACGAAAGAACCCGGACCGCGGCCGAAGGCGATCGCATCCACATCGTCGAGCGTGCAACCCGCATCGTCAAACAGGCCGGTAAGCTCGGCGATCGCCAACTCGGAATGGCGCTGACCGGCATCGATTTCGCGCACCCGCGCCTCGCTGCCATTCAGGATGGCGAGCGAAAGACGTTCGGTTGAAGTTTCTAGGGCCAGAAGGCGCATGGCGGCCGCACACTGAATTGGACAGCCCTCATTATAGCGGGGCCGTGCCTCCGCCTTGGCTTGTGGTTCAGGCCTTGAGCAAATCCAGGGCGTCGAACCTGCCACCGAGTACCGCAGTCGAATTGCCTCCCCACCAGCGATCGATCACCGTTGCGTACAGATTGCGGAAATCGACCGCGTAGGCGAGATTGCCGTTGCCGTCGAGGCGATCCAGCTGCGGGGCTTGGCCGTAAAGGCCGCCGCGTACCTTGCCGCCCATCAGAAAATGGGCGTTGACCGTGCCGTGATCGGTACCGCCGCTCTGATTTTCCCTGGGCCGTCGGCCGAATTCGGCATAGGTCATGACCGTGGTCGAATCCCAACGATTCAATTCAAGCAGTGCCGATTTGAGCGCGCCGGCGCCGTCGGCGAAATCACGCAGCAGATTGGCCTGGGTGCCAAGCTGATTGGCGTGCGTATCGAAACCGCTCAGAGTGAGGCGAATCACCGCCATGCCGGCATTGCTTGCCGCCAGTTGCGCGGCGGTACGCACCTGGTTGCCAAAACCGTTTTTCGGAAATTCGGTCCTGAACGCGTAGTTGCCGTTAAGCTTGCTGGCAGCATGAACGATCTCGCCTTCCACGGACAGGATATGCCGCAAGGCGCTGTTGCGTCCGTCCGCATGCACCTGGGCGAGCCGGGCCTGTTGCAGAAACTGCCGTGTATCGGCCAGCGCGATCGTGCGCACATTGGGGCCCGACAACGGCCCCATATCGTTGGAGCCGACCACAACGCCATCGGCAGCGAAATGGCGCGGCGTCGGCATCGCCGCAAAGGCACGCGCCAGCCAGCCTGCTTCCAGATACTCCTCGCTCTTCGAGGCAGTGTCCCAGATTTCGATGGAACGAAAATGCGACAGATTGGGGCGCGGGTAGCCCACCCCCTGCACCACCGCCATCTGCTGGTCCTGCCACAGCACCATCAACGGCTTCAGTGCGGGATGCAGGGCCTCGTTTTCCGACAACGGCAGCACCTGGTCGCGCGCAATCGCCAGTCTTGGACGCAGTTGCGCGTACAGCGGATTATTGTAGGGAATGACGGTATTGAGACCGTCATTGGCGCCTTTGAGCTCGACCAGGATCAGCAGGTTGCGGTATGCGCCTGCCTCAACTGTCGCCGCGTCCGGCGCCGGTGCCGCCCAGCTCACGCCGTTGATCGTGCCGAACATGGGTGCGCCCGCCGCCGCCAGGCCCAAGCGCAAAAAATGTCGACGATCCATGATGGTTGTCCTTTATTTGAGCTGGTAGGCGGGATCGGCTACCAGCTGCCGCGCCCAGTCGGCCGGATTGCCGGTGAGCGCATCGTTGCCGGCGGGAATCTCCGACGGCGCAATGGCCAGCACCACCTGGGTCATGTCCTGCAATCCCCTGCTGCCTGTAAAACCGGCCGCCCATTTATCGAGGTTCCAGCGAATGCCGCCCATCTGCCGTTCCATCTGCCGCTGCATACGCCCTTCCCGACCCGGCGGGCCGAGATCGGCGCCGGTCATGGCAGCCATCTGATCCATGCTGCGCAGTGCGACCTCCATTCGGTCTTCATTGCGAAACAGTCGGTCAAGCAATTGTTTGCGGCCCAGCAGGGTGGCGGTATTTATCCAGGTTTCGCCGCCCGGCCATCCCTTTACATTGGGCGGGGCAAATACGTTCTGGCCCAGCAGCGCACTGGCCAGCACGAAGGGCCGCAGATTGGGCGCATCGATATCGAAGGTCTTCAGCGTGCCGACCACGAATTCCACCGGCGATTTGATCAGGGCCGCGCGGTTCTCCGGTGCATAGAATGCATCCGATGTCAGGATGGTCCGCATCAGCTTGGCGATGTTGTAGCCGCTGCCCTGGAAAATCGCCGCCATGCGTTTTACTTCCGCTTCATCGGGTTCGGGCGAAATGAATTCGCGCCATAGCTTGCGGGTGATGAACTGCGCCGTTTCCGGCTTGGCCAGCAGCATGTCGAGAATCTGGTCGCCCTCGAAATTGCCGCTGTGGCCGAACACGGCCTTGTTGCCGTAGTCGTGGATACCCCGCCGGAACATGAATTTGCCGGTTTCACGGTCGATGCTCCAGCCGGTGAAGGCGCGCGCCGCCTCCTTGATGTCCTGCTCGCTGTAATGCCCCTCGCCCAGCGTGAACAGTTCCATCACCTCGCGCGCAAAGTTTTCATTCGGTTGGTCCTTGCGGCTGTTGGCGCCATCGAGATAAATCAGCATTGCCGGATCGCGCGCAACTTCGTGCAGCAAGGTGCCGAAGTTGCCCAGCGCATTGCGGCGCAGCGTTATATTCTGTTGATAGATCAGCGGTGCAAAGCGCACCTTCTGCTGGCTGGTGGCGAAATGGTTATGCCAGAACAAGGTCATTTTTTCCGTCAGCGGCGAGGATGTGGTCAGCATTTCCCGGAACCACCATTCGCGCAGCTCGAAGGCATGTTCGACATTGCGCCTCTGCTCCGACATGCGCTCTTCCTGGGTCATCTGTTGGCGTCGGGCCGGCGGAATCGGCGCTTCGTCCACCCAGGCCGGCGGTGGGGTGGCCGCCACGCTGTTCGCGGCTTTGAGCAAACGGTCGGCCGCCTCGGTCCGTGACAGGCCGGCGAACGCCTTGATATCGGCATCGCCCGCCGCAAATCCGCTGCGATTGAGCAGGTGGCGTGCGCCATCACTGCCGATCGCCTGCTCCGCCTGCGCCGGCATGCCGAGCAGCCAAAACGCGCTGCCGACAACGACGACAAATGCAGCCTTTATGTTTTTCCCTGCAATCATCATTTTCTCCGCCGGATCGACCGTCTGCGTTCGCGCCGTCATTTGAAGGTAAATGAATCACCGGCAATCAGCGTTGACTTGAAGTCCCGCTGCAACCAGTCCCTGGCGCTGGCATCCCGCTTCAGGGTGGCGTCCCAGAACGCCAGGGTCGCCGCCTTCACGCCGTTCTGGATTTCGCGATCGCGCGTGGTTTCCGGCCGACGCCCTCCAAGAGCATGGCCGCCAAACACCATATGGTCGCCATCGACAAAAGAAGCTAGGTATTTATCGCCGGCCGGCATTTTTTCGTAGGGCGCCAGGCGGTCTTCGTAGCGAGTCCTGTCATCCAGCACGCTGCCGTCGCGCGTGCCGGTAACCGAGAAAAACGGCAGGGTAATGCCGGCAAATTGCCGGTCCAGGCCGATTTTTACACGCGCATTGGGACTGAAAGCGATTGCCGCCACAATACGCGCCTCGCGTGTGCCGGCCACCCCCGGAAGCGGCAGCAGCAGCTGCCCGGCAACCGCCAGCGTCGTCTGTGCGCCGAAGGAATGCCCCGACATGCCGATGCGGGCCAGATCGGCATGCTTGAACGGCGCGGCCCCGGCATCGCGCAGGCGGGCCATTTCATCCAATGCAAATTTCACATCCCCGATACGCAGGCGGCTGTTTTCGAGATTCATGGCGCGCTTCATGCTGCCAACGGCATCGTGAGGTTTCTTGTCTTTCCACACCGCTTCATCGCTGCCGATATGCTGCAGATGAACCACGATATAACCATGGCTCGCCCAGTGCCGCCCCCAAAGCGCGCCGCCCTCGCGGGAACCGCCAAGGCCATGGGAGAAAATGATCACCGGATAGGCCATATCCTTTTCCGCTGCGGTTGCGGCCGCGCCCGGGCACGGCGACAGAATGCGCACCGGAATATCGCGTTCACGCGCCGCGTCGTGCCAGACTCCATCGTCGGACTCGACCGAAAAGGGGCCCGGCATGGCAAATGATGCAACCCGGTTCGACGATTCCCGCGCCATCGCCGGTCCGGCGGCAAGCACGATGCCTATTGCCCATATCGGCAACCGGCGCCATGTGGAAAGGAACAACGATGTTTTCATCCTGGTTTCATCCCGGGTTCATGCCGGCCACAAGCGGCCCGCGCGCGATGCGGATTTCAATACGGATTTATTTGGCGGGCGCCTTGCGTTCGTCACGCCGATCATGCCATGCCTTCAATTCTTCCCGGGTGATGAACCCGTCCTTGTCGGCATCGATCTTGTCGAAATTCCTGGCGATCATCGGCAGCGAGGCCTTGGCCTCGTCGAGGCTGATCTTGCCATCGCCGTTCTTGTCCGCCGCTTTCAGATGTTCCTGCATCTGCGCGGCGCGCTTTTCGGCTTTGCCGGGTTTGTCCGCTGGCGCCGGCCCGGCGGGGGTTTGGGCAAATGCGGTCGAGGCAAGCAGGCCGGCAGCGATCAATGCAGCGCGAAAGGTCTTCATGGCGTTCTCCGGAAATTTAAACGGAAGCTTGTGTACACAATGCACGGCTCAGGCAGTACAACGCAGCGGACAGCGGATGGTCATGCCCGCATGGTAACGTCCTGTAACGCCGCGGCGGAACCACGCGGTTTGCTAACATCTGCTTACAACTGATGGCCGAAAAATCGGCCCGGTACCGGCATCCACTCCCTAAGATTCGCCCATGACTACGAACTCACTGCCCCGCCACCGTATCCTGGTTGTAGACGACGATCTTCGTCTGCGCGATTTGCTTAAACGCTATCTCACCGAACAGGGCTTTGCGGTCGACACGGTTCCCGATGCCGCCTCGCTGGACCGCGCGCTCACGCGCAATCGCTACGACCTGCTGGTACTGGACGTGATGCTGCCCGGCGAGGACGGGTTCGCCATTTGCAGGCGCCTGCGCGGCAGTGCCGGGCCGGAAGCGACTATTCCCCTGATCATGCTCACCGCCAAGGGGGACGACGTCGACCGCATCGTCGGCCTCGAGATGGGTGCGGATGACTATTTGCCGAAACCGTTCAACCCGCGCGAGCTGGTGGCGCGCATCAATGCGGTACTGCGCCGCCAGACGCCGCTGCCGGCGCCGGGCGCGCCCAGCGAAGGCGATGAAGTCGTCGCCTTCGGGCCGTTCGAACTCAACCTCGGTACACGCGAGCTGCACCGCGAGGGTCAGGCGGTCGCCATGACGACCGGCGAGTTCAGCCTGCTGAAAGTACTGGTGCAGCATGCGCGCACCCCGCAATCGCGCGACAAGCTCACTGAACTTGCGCGCGGCCGCGAACATGACTCTTTCGACCGTGCCATCGATGTCCAGGTATCGCGTCTGCGCAAATTGCTGGGCGAGGACCCGGCCAATCCACGCTATATCCAGACGGTATGGGGGCTGGGTTATGTGTTTGTCCCTGACGGCGGCAAGCACAGCTGATGCGCCTGATTCCCCAATCCCTGCTGGCGCGCACCGCGCTGGTGATCATGATCGCGCTGATTGCCAGCCAGGGCGTGTCGGTAATGCTGTTCAGTTACTACTCGCAGACGCCGCGCGTGCAACTGGCGGCAGTCCACTTCATTACCCAGTTGCGCACCATCCGCGCGGCCCTGGAAACACTGCCGGCTTCGCTGCACCAGGATTTCCTGCAACGCCTGCGCGAGGAGCGCGGCTTGCGCGTCATCCGCCCGCGACCGGAAGAGGTGCTGGAGCGCGCCCCCGATGTGCCGGTATTGCGGGTAGCGCGCGAACGTCTGCGCGGCGAGTTCGGCCCCGATGTGGATATCTATGTGCGACCGCGCGCCAATCCTTCGCTGCCGCCGGTATTGATCGTCAAGCTCAAGATCAACAACGAAGAATTCTGGACAGTGTTCCCACGCGGCCGCGTGGTGGAGCAGGATTACTCCTGGGCCTGGATCGGCTGGGCCACCTTCGGCGGCGTGCTGGCCCTGATGGGCGCCGTATTCCTGGTCAGCCGCGTCACCCGGCCCCTGCGGCAGCTGGCGCGCGCCGCGCGCGAACTGGGCCAGGGCAAGAACCCGGAGCCGGTCACGGAAATCGGCCCGGAGGAAGTGAAGGCAGTGTCGGCGGCGTTCAACCAGATGCGCGACGACCTCGCGCGCAACGAGCAGGAACGCGCCACCTTCCTTGCCGGCGTATCGCACGATCTGCGCACGCCGCTGTCGCGCTTGCGGCTGGGTATCGAGATGCTGCCGGCCGATCCGGTAACCCGCAAAGATCTGGAAAAAGATATCGAGGACATCAACGGCGTCATCGACCAGTTCATGGATTTCGCGCGCGATGAGAGCCGCGAGGCGCTCGAACTGCTCGATTTCAACCTGCTGGTGCGCAGCACCGCGGAGCGCGCCCTGCGCATGGGCGCCGAGGTGGTGCTGGAACCAGACGAGATCGCCGCCAGCCGGATCCGCCCGCTGGCGATGCGGCGCGTGATCGGCAACCTGCTCGACAATGCGATCAAGCATGCCGGCGGCGCGATAACCCTGCGTACGACCCAACAGGACGGACAAATCGTATTCAGCGTGCTCGATCGCGGCCCCGGCATTCCGGTCGCCGAGGCCGACCGCCTGAAACAACCCTTCACGCGTCTCGACGATGCGCGCAGCGGGAAATCCGGCGCGGGCCTTGGCTTGGCCATTGTCGAGCGCATCGTCAAAACCCATGGCGGCACCTTCAGGCTGCTGCCGCGCGAGGGTGGCGGCCTTGAAGCCAGGGTGGTCCTGCCTGTCGACTAAAAACGAATTTCCGAAAACAAAAGTCCAGCATTGGCGCGGGTTTCCAGGCAAAAATGCCTCAAAATCCGCGCCAATGCTGGACTTTTACCTTTCAAGCTAGACGCAAACGCAGTTGCGCCCCTGGCGCTTGGCCTCATAGAGTCGCTCGTCGGCAGCGTCGAGCAGTTTGTCGTGATCCATGATGTCGGCCATTGCATTGTTGGCGGCGATGCCAAAGCTGATGGTGACCTTCAATTCCGGATGGATCGGCGTCCAGGCATAATCCGCGACGCGCTGGCGCAGGCGTTCGCACAGCAGGTAGGCGTCCTCGATGGTGGTTTCCGGCAGCACGATCGCGAACTCCTCGCCGCCGTAGCGGGCCACCACATCGATCGCGCGGCAGCCCTCGAGCAGGATGCGGCTGACGATACGCAGCACATCGTCCCCCACCGCGTGCGAGCAGCGATCGTTCACCGCCTTGAAATGATCGAGATCGGCCAGCATCACGCATAGCGGGCGCTTGTTGCGCCAGGCGCGTTCGAATTCCAGCGCCAGCAGGCGATCGAGTTCGCGGCGGTTGGCCAATCCGGTCAGGCTGTCCTGCTTGGACAGCCTCTCGTAGGCTTCGGACTGTTCCTTCACCTGTACCAGCAGGCTCGCTTTCTCGTCATGGGCAGCCTCGAGTTTTTCCTTCTCCAGCTCCAGATCGCGGGTGCGTTCATCGACCAGCAGGCGCAGCGAGGTGGCCTGGCGGCTCAATTGCCGCATACGCGCCAGATAGGCCGATAACGCCAGCATCGCGATCAGCAGCCCCGACAGCAGTTGAAACCAGGTTTGCTGCCAGAAATGCGGGCGATAGGCGACGGCGATCGTGGCGCCCTCCTCATTCCACACCCCGTCACTGTTGCCGGCGATGACCTGAAAACGGTAGCTGCCGGGCTGCAGATTGGTGTACACCGCGCTGCGCTCGGCGCCAGCCTCGACCCAGGCCTGATCAAAACCGTACAGGCGGTAGCGATAGCGAATCTTGTCCGGATCGGCGTAATTGAGGCCGACATAGGCGAACTCGATCCGATGCTTGCCGGGCGTCATTTCGATGCCATTGGCCAGCGGCATCTGCTCGGTATCGACCTTGACGGCGGTGATATGCACCGGCGGCGGGCGCAAATTGGGCTGCCGGTTTTTGATCGCCTGCACCACCGCGACCCCGCGCGCCGTCGCAAACAGCAGGCGCCCGTCGCGGGTGCGCCAGGCGGCCGGCTCGGAAGTGCCGTTGCACTGCGCGGTCGCCATGCCGTCGGAGCGCCCATAGAGTATCGGCTCCACCGCCTTGCGAACCCCGCCCGCGACGTCGTTCAACTCGGCTTTGCTGAGCCGCACCAGGCCCTGATTGGAGCACAGCCACAGATTGCCCTGCAGATCGTCGATGACATTGAAATAAGAGCGGCCGGGCACCCCCTGCGCCGCCTGGAACAGGTAGGTCTTGTCGCCGACCACCATCGCAAAGCCGCTGCCCAGGCTGACCAGAATATCGCCCTCGGCGTCTTCGCCGATCGACAGGGTGCGCGGCGTGCTGCCGAGCTGGGGATGGCGCTGCAAACGGCCGTCGGACGCCACCAGCGCGAGCCCGTCGCGCGTCGCCACCCAGATCGTCCCGGCGCGATCTTCATGCAGCGAAGTCACCTGGTCGCTAGGCAGGCCGTCGGCGACACGCAACAGCCTGGCCACCCCACCCCGGCGCCACTGGTACAGGCCGGTGTTGGTCCCCAGCCATACGCTGCCGTCGCGCGCTTCGACAATGGTGCGAACCGAGGCCACCCCGAGGCCGTGCGTGCCGCCGACGCGGTCGATGCGTTCGCCGCGCAGCCGATAAGGGCCGCCGGCATTGGTGCCGATCCACAAACTGCCGTCGCGGCTTTCGGCCAGCGACAGAATGGCGCCACTGTGCAGGCCGTCGCGACGCGCGAAATGCCGCACGCTTTTGCCGCTCATGCGATAGAGCCCGTCCGCCGTGCCCACCCAGACGTTGCCGCCATGGTCCTCCAGCACGGCGCGGGTGAATTCCTCGCCGATGCCGCGCCGCGCCCCCCAGGCGAGGATCGGGCCGTCGCGCAGGCGATCGATGCCGCGATCGGTGCCGATCCAGAGATTGCCCTCGCGGTCCTCGAGAAGATCGCGCACAAAGTTGTTGCTGAGGCCGTTGGCGGAATTGTAGGTTTCGAAGACATTGTCGTGCATGCGCTGCAGGCCCTCGAAAGTGCCGACCCAGATATTGCCCGCGCGGTCCTCGTACACGCGCTGCAGGGTATCGCTGGCCAGCCCGTCGCGCGGCATGAAATGGCGCAACCCGGTGGCCGCCTTCAGATACAGCCCGTCGCCATAGGTACCGATCCACAGGCGCCCGCGGCTGTCCTCGAGGATGCAGGAAACATAGGCAGCGTCGGCATTGCTGCCAAGCGGGCGCGGCTGTACCGCGCCATCGCGCAGCATCACCAGGCCGGCAGCGGTGCCGACCCACACCTCGCCAGACTTGGTCGGCTTGATGGCATTGACCAGATCGTGCGGCAAACCATTGGCCGTGGTGAACAGCGTGGTCCGGTTGTCCGCCATCCTCGCCAGCCCGCCCCCGGCGGTGCCGATCCACAGTGCGCCGGTCGCATCCTCGGCAAGCACCGACACCACGCCGCGCGGCAAGCCGCCGGCCGGATTTATCGTTCTAAATACGCCGCGCGAATACTGCACCAGACCGCCGTCGCGCAGGCCAAGGTAGAGGCTGCCGTCCTGCATCGCACGCAGGGCACTGATGCCGTTACCGACCAGCGGCGGGGTATTGGCCTCGTTGAACACCGTGAAGCGATGACCATCGAAGCGGGCCACGCCCTCGTGCGTCGCAAACCAGAGATAGCCATCGGCGGTCTGCGCCATGCCCTGGATGGCGCTTTGCGGCAAGCCGTCATCGACAGACCAGCTTTCGTGGATGAAGTCCACGATCGGCTTGGCAGTATCGAGGGCCGCCGCCGGCAGCGCAAACGCGGCCGACAGCACCCAAAAATAAACGCATCGAATCAGCATTGACAGCGCGTGTACATAAAGTGGTGAAGCCCGGGCATCCGGGCACGCCGCATTATGCAGCAGGCGATGGCTGCTACAACAAGGCAATGCACATCCTTGGCAGATATCACAAAATGACACAATTTGCCGGCCGCCGAGGGCCGGGCCGATCGATCAACCCGGCAAGGGCTCGCGTACTCGTGCAATCACCCAGCCGGGCGGCGTTTGCGGCAGATCGTCAATACCTGACAGGCAAGTTGCACCTATCGGCTTGCGGAAATGGGTTCGGCGCCTTGACGATTGTTCACAAAACATCGCCAAAACTGTTAAGCGCGCCATAGAAATGGGGGCCGGCTCCACCCAGAATGAATTCACAGCAAGCGCAGCCATGCAATGCCGCCGCGCCACCGATCCAACACCATGCTTCCTGAAGGAGGTCCGTCATGCAAACCGGAAATTCGAGCAGCAACCGCGATATCGTTGCGGGCAGTAAATGGACGCCGGAAAAGCGCCGTCAGCTGTTTGCCGGCTTGTGCCTTGCATTGCTGACCGGGGCGGCGATCGGCACCGTCGACACTGCCAGCCGCGCCCCGGGGGCTACGTTTTCGAGCATCGAAGGCAATATCATTGTCGCCTTCGATGTTCCATCCGCCGTTGGCACAGGCAATCGCTTCAGCGTTGACTGCAACGCCGTCATTGGCGACGTCCGGGCGCATGGCGAAGCCGCCTCCTCGCCCGTGGTCGTCGGCGGCCTGATTGCCGGCGATACCTACGACTGCCATGCACGCCCGGCAGCCGATACCCCGGTGTCGGACACCGCGCGCGTTCTGGTCATGGGCCAGGACTAACGCCAGCCCCGGGCAGGTGCAGGACGCTCGGCTCGGGCTCGAGCGAACTTGAGTAATACCGCTGGGCGAGCTAAGCTTAGAGACTTTTCGCAAGCACCAGGTTTATGAAACTTTGATGAGCTATCTGCCACGGAAATTTGCAATCATGGCGGCAGCCTGCGCCGTCCTGTCGGGAACTTGTGCGCCAGCCGGCGCCGAAGGCATTCATATCGGCCAGACGGTAGGCTTCACCGGTCCGCAGGCCGGCGGCGTGAAGGAACTCACCGACGGCGCCAAACTGTGGATCAACGCGGTCAACGCCAGGGGCGGGATCAATGGCCAGAAAATCATCCTCGATTCGATCGACGATGGTTTCGATCCGAAGCGCGCGGCTGAAAACGCCGGCAAATTGATCGATTCCGGCGTGGTCGCCCTGTTTCTGTCGCGCGGCACGCCGCAGTCCGAAGCCATCATTCCGCTGGCCGAAAAGGCCGGCATTGCCTTGGTTGCGCCCTCCACCGGCGCGCAGGTGATGCATGAACCGCTGCGGCGCGTGGTGTTCAACGTGCGCAGCAAATACCAGACCGAGGCCGAGCGCGCCGTCACGCATTTCACCACGGTGGCGATGAACCGCATCGGCGTGGTGTACGTGGACAGCAGCTTCGGCAAGGATGCGCTCGCCGGCGCGGAGCGCGGCCTCAGGAATGCCAATCTCAAACCGGAGTGGGTGCTCAAATTTGACGGCCTCAAGCCGGACTTTGCGCCGGTGATCGACGCCATCCTCAAGTCCAAGGTGCAGGCCGTGATGGTGTTCGGCACCGGCGCCCAGCCCGCCGAGTTGATCAATTCGGCAAGGGCCGCAGGCGCCATGGCGCAATTCGCCACCCTGTCCAACAATTCATCGAGTTCTTTCGTGAAGCTGCTGGGCGCCAACGCGCGCGGCGTCATTGTCACCCAGGTGTTCCCGAATCCGCGCCGTAGCAGCCACGCCATCCTGCTCGAATTGCAGAAACTGGCGAAAGACGCGGGGATCGAGCCCTCTTACGCCACGCTCGAGGGATTTGCCTCCGCCAAGGTGCTGGTTGAAGGCTTGCGCCGCGCCGCTGGCAAGGGCCCGGTCACGCGCGTCGGGCTTATCGAGGCGCTGGAGGGCATGAAGAATTTCGACCTGGGCGGCATGCAACTGGGCTACAGCCCGACGAATCATTCCGGCCTGGATTACATCGAGATTTCGATCATCAATTCCAAGGGCGAATTCCTGCAGTAGCGGCTGCCGCCAACGCTGTTCTTGGCGCCGCGTTTAGCGGCGTTTTTGCGAGTGGCGCCCCGTTCCAGGGGCGATTCATTTGCCGCTGCCAGGTTGCACGGAGCCGGCGGCGTCTACCGACCGCAGAGGCGGGATTGTTGAAGGAACGCGCGTGCACCGGCACGGTCAAATCGATACCACTTCAGCGTTGGAAGGAGGTGTCGCATGCGTACCGAACATTGGCAGGATGTAGCCAGCCTGTTTTTGGGCGTATGGCTGGTGTTGTGCCCGCTGGTGCTGTTCGTTCAAGGTGCCGCGGCCTGGTTCACGGTCGTGCTGGGGATCAGCGTCATACTATTCGCCATCGAGGGCCTGGTTATCCCCTCATATCTTGAGGAACTGGGGGAGATTGGCGTCGGCTTGGCGCTGATTGTCGTGCCTTGGGTACTGGGTTTCGAATCGCGTTCAGCAACGTTCAATAGCGCGATGGTCGGCGTGCTGGTGATCGTTTTCGCCGTCTGGGAAATGATGACGGACCGCGAACTCATCATATGGTGGCATGACCATTGGCATCACCATGCGGCCTAGAGCAGGGACTGCTTAAAGACCGCAGGAAGTAGCGCCCATTTTGCCGCGCGCGCGGCCGATCCGGTTTTGTATCCCGCTCGGCTGACACCCGCCGACTGCCGGCCGGACGCCCGATCGTTTCCGCCGCAGCGGGGATCCTCGCCCCCGGCGTGACCATTGTTAACAAACTGGCGCGGAAACTGTTAACGGCAACACAGAATCCCCTGGCGGAGACTCGCAGAATGCAATCACGCATTTGATTGCGGCAAACAGACCCACCCCCCGATTTTGCCAACCTGCCCTCACCAATCGACACCCCAGGAGACCATCATGCAAACCGCAACCGTCAATAGCAGCCCCGCAGCGTCAGCCCCGGCTTCCCTTTGGAAAAGCAGCAACGGACGCGCCGTCATTTATGGCGTATGCATTGCCCTGGCATGCGGCACGGCATTGGCAATCAGCGCCAAAAGCACTTCCCAGGTAGTGACCGCATTGACGGTTATCGGCATCGAAGGCAATGCGATCGTCGAATTCGACACGCCCGCACATTCCGCCATGAACCCGCATTACCGCGTCGATTGCAGCGCCGTTGGCAGCAATGCTGCCGGCGTCCAGGCCGAAGCCAGCTCTGCGCCGGTAGTGGTCGCCGGTCTGGAAGCCGGCCAGAAATACGATTGCCGCGCCAGCATCACGGCAGATGCGGGCACCATCAAGTCGGTGCGTGTGCACGCCGTCGGCCAGGACTGAACATCGCCGGTCCCGTGAATGGCCCGGGCAGCATGCGATCGCTCGCCGCCAGAAGCTACTGAGTAGCAAATGCCCAAACCATTGATACTCAATAAGTTGTGCAGAAAAATTAATCAACTCGCGCGCAATATTGATAATATTATTCATATAATCAACTAATTGCGTTTGCACTTGCTCGGTCGGGATTGCATTAGAATGGGGTTTCGTTTGGGCTGACTGGCGGTATCCACCAGCCTAGAGGTTTACTTCTGGGGCAGGTCTCCAGTAGCATGGCGAAATGATTCGCGGCCTACTAGCGTCCCCAAAATATCGCCCGCAGTTTTCGGGGCATGAAACGTTTCCGCTTCGTCAACTTTGGCTCAGAAAAGCCTACATCGCCGTATCTAAACACGGTGTGCACGCTCCGAAAGGCGTATTCGGCGACGACGATGCAATTGCTCGCTTTGGTGTGGGCAAAAACATGGTGTCTGCTATACGGCATTGGAGCCTTGCCTGCGATGTGATCGCGGAGGTGCCAAACGGATTTCAGGTTGGCCCGATCGGGACGCTTCTTTTTGGACCCCGCGGCCTTGATCCTTATCTTGAGCATCCCGCATCAGCGTGGCTGATACATTGGTATTTGGCCGGCGAAGGACGACGTAGTACGACGTGGTATTGGCTCTTTAATCATGTCGTCGGTCCGGTATTCGATCGCGATGACATTAGCAAGGGCATACGGGATTTTTGCGAACAGGCGAAGGTCAATCGCGCTGCCGCCGCAACGATTTCGCGAGACGTCGAGGTTTGCATGCGGAGCTACGCCCCGCGATCGAACAACGAGACCGCTGAAGATTTGGTCGAGCCGGTGCTTGCAGAGTTAGGCTTGATATCGCATCTTAAAGGGAACGAATACACATTTCGAATCGGGCCCAAGCGAAATCTTCCCGATGGAGTGCTGCTCTTCGCGCTCTCGCGATATTGGAATGGCCTTGAGTCGGGCGCCAACACACTGAGTTTAGACATGCTCGCATTCGAACGCGGTGCACTAGGGCTCGTGTTTAAGATGGACATTGATAGCCTTGCCGAGAGACTAATGAACATCGAACAATCTTCGCAAGGTGCCTACGGTTGGAGTGAGACTGCGGGTCTAAAACAGATAGTACGGATTCAGCGGAACATCGATCCGTTTCAATTCCTCGGAGCGGCCTACGTCGCGCCTGTGAATCGGCGAAATTAGCATGAGCAAGTACATCGACCATGTGCAACTTGCACCGCAATTCCAGCGTGCCATCCGTATAGACCTAGACTGGGGAAATGTAGGTGCGTTGAAAGGCTACCTTTGCCAAGGATCTGCGGCGCAAGCGGTTCGTACTATCGTCATGCATCTACTGGAAAGGCGTCAATCTGCATTTACCCTAACGGGACCCTATGGCGGTGGAAAGTCATCGCTGGCGCTCGTCTTGGCGAGCCTATTGGGTGGTGAAGTAGGCGTCCGGCGAGCCGCGAAGGAAGTACTCGGCGATGGTCTCGTGAATGACATTGCGAAACCGCTACGTGTGCCCACAAATGGCTCTGCTGCAAAGCTCTGGCATGTTGTTTTGGTCGCCGGCCGCCGCGAAGATCCAATTACATCTATCGCAAAAGCGCTTGCATCCTCTGGCATACCGTACGTCACAAAACGTCTTGGCGAGCGACCGGACGCGACTCGAGTCTTAAAGGTCTTAAGCGATCTATCCGAGCAGCCTGAAGTAGCCGGGCTTTTTCTGGTGATAGACGAGCTAGGAAAAATGTTGGAACACGCTGCAAGCTTCGGTGGCGACATTCACTTTTTCCAAGAACTTGCAGAAATTGCTTCGCGCTCGCACGGGCGTTTCTTGTTTCTTGGAATCCTGCACCAAGCGTTCGAAATGTATGGGGCGCGCCTAGGTCACGAGGCGAGAGTCGAATGGGGAAAGATACAGGGACGCTTTGCTGATATTCCCTTAGTTGCTGGTGTTGACGAAGTCATTGAATTGACAGGCCGCGCAATTGCCTCCCAAAAGAAACATCCGAAGTCAAAAAAGCTTGCGCAACTCGTCGCGGATTGCATTACACAAAATAGACCCGCATCCGCAAAAGACCTCCCAGAGAAACTCGACGCATGTTGGCCGCTGCACCCAGTCACAGCTGCACTGTTGGGGCCGGTTTCCAAGAGACGTTTTGGCCAAAACGAAAGAAGCACCTTCGCTTTTCTCGGCTCTGGCGAGCCAGAAGGCTTCTTGGATTTCCTTAAGAACGTCGATGACGGTGCGCAGCTCACCTACGAGCCCGCTCGGTATTGGGACTACCTCTGTTCAAATCTCGAGCCGACCATCCTGGTCTCTCCCGATGGACATCGCTGGGCGCAGGCGTCAGAGGCGGTTTCGCGCTGCGAAGGCCGCGGAAGCTCTTTGCACGTACGGTTGATCAAATCGATCGCAATTATCGACCTTTTTCGAAATGGCTCAGGCCTAAACGCGTCGCAAAATTTATTGCTTGCCTGCCTGGCGGATTCGACTGAGGCGGATGTTGACGCCGCGCTAAAAGACTTGTTGGAGTGGTCGGTTGTAATTTATCGTTCGCACTTAAAGGCGTACGGCGTATTCGAAGGAAGTGATTTCGATATCGCCGCCGCCGTTCAACGCCAGCTCAATGAGTCCCATGGGCTTGATGTTGTTCGGCTATCGACGCTTGTCGCCATGCAACCAATATTGCCTAAGCGGCACTACCATGAGTCGGGTGCCTTGCGTTGGTTCGAGTCACAGCTGGCAACGATAGAATCCTTGCCTGCGCTGGTGAAATCCTCGAACGCTGCCCCAGGTCTAGCCGGACGATTTGTACTTGTCATACCTAACGATCAACTCTCCGAAAAGACACGGCGAGCAAAATGCCGAGAAGCATCGAGCATCAGAGCCGATTTCCCTTTGGCCATTGGCCTCCCCTCCAACGCCGATACATTGCGCTCATTGGGTCGTGAGTTCGTCGCCTTAGAGTCTCTGAGTGTGCAGCATCCGGAACTAATGGGCGACAGTGTGGCGCGCAAGGAAGTGGTTGCGAGAACTGCAGCTGTCTCGGGAAAACTCGAAGAAGAATTACTTGTTGCCAGGAGCAATGCAGAGTGGTTCGTCAATGGCGAATCACTTCGAATCGGCGGGGCACACGATCTACACACCTTGGCATCTAATCTATGCGAAGCGCAGTTCGCTCAATGCCCTCCAATCTTTAGCGAACTTGTCAACAGAGAAAATATTTCTAGCAATGCGCAGGCAGCTGTAAATGCGTTGCTTGTGGCCTGTGTGACCAACGACCGCTATGCTGCCGCCGGCATCACAAACTACAGCGCAGAACGCGGTCTTTATGAAACGGTCTTTGCTGCTACGGGATTGCATCAATCGCTCGACGACGTTTTCGGCTTTCATAGGCCGCGCGCGGGAGATTTGAGTGCTGCATTCGAACCCGTTTGGGCAGCGGCAGACGCCTTGCTCGCCAATCACAAAGAGATAGTCAAACTGACAGATATCTACCGCGTGTGGAAGGCGGCGCCATTCGGTTTGACAGGGGGCGTGATGCCGCTAATTGGTCTTGCCTACATTATGTCTAATCGTGCCAGCATGGCGATGTACCTTGACGATGTCTACCAGCCCGACATCACAGACGTCTTTGCCCACGAAATTGCACGCGATCCGAAAATTGTCGCACTCCGCCGAGTTATCGGGACGGCCGAGCAGTCGAAACTGTTACGCGCACTCTCAGAAACCTTGTTCGCGAGAACGAGAGAAACTGTAGCACCGGAACCCCTGGCACTCGGGCGTGCGCTTGTTAAGTTCTATTTGAATTTGCCTCCGTGGACCCGGCGGACACAAAAGCTTAGCGTTGGCGCCACAAAGCTCAAATCTACACTGCATGCAGCCGCGGACCCGCCGAAACTTGTTCTTGTTGATTTGCCCAGCCTAGCAGGCTCCGGCGAGCCGAAAAAGATTGCGAAATTTCTGGGCGAAACTCTGGATGAGCTGGGAAACGCTTATTCCAATGAACTTGAGCAGACACGCACTCAATTCCTCGGCGCCTTAGGTGTGGTAAAGGGGCGGGAAGCAACGCTGAAGCAGCGCGCGGCGGTCGTACAAGGCATCACGGGCGATCTCCGCTTGGAGGCGCTTGCTACACGTTTGGCCAGCGATGGCATGACGCTAAAAGCATTTGAAGATATTGTGGGCCTCGCCGTAAATCGGCCAGCACGAGAGCTCACTGACTTAGATTTCGATCGCGCAACCATGGCTGTTGCAGACTTGGCGCTACAGTTCAGGCACGCGGAAATGCTCGCAGCCGTTCGAAATCGAAAGCCGTCGCGTCTCGCGATCGGTGTCGTAGTTGGTACTGGCGAATCGGGGCAGACAACGATGCGATCGATTGACGTTGGCAACGACGAAATGGAACCAGTCCAAGAAATGGCAGACGAAGTGTATAGCCTGGTGGAGCGATACGGATCAGATATGCGCCTGGCCCTGGCTGCGCTTGCAACCGTTGGTGTCAAGTTGATCGACAAACTGCCTGAAAGTAAACCATGACCGTAGAAATGCCGGTGAACGCTACGCGTCACGTTCTTGGCCTGTCTGGCGGACGGGACAGTGCTGCGCTTGCCGTTTTTATGCGGCAACGTTACCCGGAAATCGATATCGAGTATTTCTTCACCGACACTGGAAAAGAGCTACCGGAGGTCTACGAATACTTGTCGAAGCTTGAGGGGTTTCTTGGAAAGCCTATTCTTCGACTGAATCCGGACAAGGATTTCGATTTTTGGCTTAAGGAATACAACCACTTCCTTCCATCTCCCCAGACTCGGTGGTGCACACGACAGCTGAAGCTCAAGCCTTTCGAAAACTGGGTGCGGCCTAGCTTGCGAGCGGGGGTGCGCGTAACAAGCTATGTCGCAATCCGCTCGGATGAGGAGCATCGCGAGGGCATGATTGCCACCGACCCCAATCTTGCGGTTGTACTTCCCTTTCGCGAAGAGGGCATCGACAAGGCAGGTGTGATCGAAATCCTAGAGAATAGTGGCTTGGGGCTGCCTGATTATTATCGTTGGCGCTCTAGAAGCGGATGTACGTTTTGCTTCTTCCAACAAAAGATCGAATGGGTCCGCCTTAAGCAGGAGCATCCCAAAGAATTCGAGGAAGCCAAGCAATATGAAAAGGATGCGCTGGAGCATGGCTCTCCTTTCACATGGTCCCAAAAGGAATCGCTTACCGAATTGGAGCGGCCGGAGAGAATTGCACAAATTCGGACAGATTTCGAGGCGAGGAAGCAACGTGAGTTAGCAAATCGCAAATCGAATCCGCTGCGCCCGACGGAAAGCGTCGCCGAGAATATTGACGAGATGTATTTGGATGATGAAGGTGGCGGTGCATGCCTGATTTGCCATAAGTAGACTTTTGTACATGGCAGGTTGGCAACACCATGTGTTTACGATTCAACGACAAGAAGAGCGAAGCGAAAAATGCCCAGCCAGGACAAACCATCCTTTCGCGTTGCCGCGCGCGTCCTTCGCCAGCTTGGCGCGGAACTTATTACGTCGGACGAGATTGCACTTAACGAGCTCGTCAAAAACGCCTTTGATGCTCGATCTCCTCGGGTCTCCATCGAGGTCATCTCTCCACTGAATCCGATCGTACTGCGGCGAACTCTTGAGCAGCTCAAGAAAGAACGAATTGGCCCAGAGGCTGCGCTGCGCGAAATTCACAGTGCGTTCCCGGGAACCATGAGCACCGACCAACGAGCAGATGAGCTGCGCCCTTTCCGTGAGGCATCGTCGACGTCCAAGAAGCTCATTGTCTTCACCGAGAAGTATCTGGCCTCGGCTTTCCGCCTCTGTGTTTCCGACACAGGCGCCGGCATGACGATGACTAAGTTGCGCGATGCGTTCTTGGTCATAGGCACTCCAAACAAATGGATGGTCAAGGGCACGGATGATGGCTCTGGGAAGGTAACGCTCGGAGAAAAAGGAATCGGTCGCCTATCAATGATGCGGCTGGGAAGATTTGTAACGGTAACGTCAAGTGTTAAGGGCGAAACCAGAAATAACAAAGTTAGATTCGACTGGCGCGATTTCGAGGACCCAAATCTGTTCTTGGAGGATGTGAGGATCGATGTAGAGATCGGCGATAAGAAGGATGCTGACCTTTGCGGCACATCAATCGAGATCACGGGGCTTTATGCAGATTGGGACGAAAGCAAAATAACGGAGTTTGTGGATTCGTACGTTCGTCGTTTGGAAGATCCGCTGGTTGAAGATCTCCGGCCTTACCCAATAGATATCTTGTTTAACGGAACGCGGCAGAATATCCCTCGGCTAGCCGTGTGGCTGCGGGATCGATTCCGCTGTCGCGGTTCGTTCACATTCGACCCGCGGGTTAAGTCAGAAGAAGTTGCACTAACCAGTGGAATTCGTTGGTTTGGCAATTCAACAGACGAGCCTCAATCCTGGCTACTGGAGCAAGTTGCTCATATTCTGGAGTGTTCAGAAGAGGACGTCACTGCAATTGGCCCTATCAAGGTGAAGTTTCTCTGGTTCAATCGCGCACAGTTCAAGACAGACCCCGACATATCCGCAACGCAGTTGCGGGACGAGCTAAACGTCTGGTGTGGTGGTTTCGCAATTTATCGAGACGGATTTCGCGTCGGCCAGACAGGTGGGATGGAAGATGATTGGCTGCAAATGGATAAAACAGCTTTGAAGAGTTCCGGCTATTCATTGAATCGATATCAGACCGTCGGTAGCCTCGCAATCTCCTCGAAGTTGAATCCAGCGCTCGTTGACGCCGCAAATCGCGAGGGCCTGGTTGATTGTCCGCAGTACGAGTTACTGCGGCGCCTCATGCAGCGAATTGTGGTTAAGACGCTGAAAATGCAAATCGCGACAGTTCAGGAAGCAGAGAAGAAGGCAACAACAGAGGCGGCAGTCGAGGACTCGCTTAAACGGTCGAAGGCGGACGTTAGCAAGGCCGTCAAGACATTGAATCGAGTCATACGTGCCGTTCCGGAAGCCCAAAGACGGGAGCTGGATGAAGTTCGCAACTCTCTTGAGCAGCATAGCCAGACCATTGATGTGTTGGGGAAGGCGCTTGATCAGTCGAGGGAAACCCGGATTGAGGTACTCGAACTTGCAGGAATCGGGCTTGTCGTCGAAATAGTCGTGCATGAACTCGCCAGACTCACAGAGTCCGCCGAGCTGCTTCTGCTCGAGGCAACTCGCGACAGTAAAGACCCAAAACTGTCTCAAGTTGCCAAGTCGCTTCGCGAACAATTCAAGGTAACGAATAAGCGTATCCGGACCGTCGATGCGATGAGTCCGTCCGGCAGAAATCGAAAGGAGTCTTTTGACGTTGTTGGCTTGGTAAGCTCAGTATTGTCAGGATATAGCCTGCGATTTAAACGGCACCAGATTCACTTTAAGTTGACTCTAGATGGGAAGGAGACGCAATCTGGTCTCGTTGTCAAAATGGTGCAGGGGCTTGTCGCGCAAACAATTGAAAATCTTGTTCAGAATTCCGTTTACTGGTTGAAGCAATTTCACCCTGTGGAACCCGCGAAGCGCATGATCACCATTGACGTCGATTCGAAAGCGATGGTCATAGAAATCGCTGACAATGGCCCAGGCATTGATCCGGAGCAACGTGAAAAGATATTTCGCCCCTATTTCTCACTTCGCCCTAGAGGCAAGGGGCTTGGTCTATTCATTGCATCAGAAATTGCGCGTTACCACGGCGGGCGTCTATATCTGGACACGGCGCCTGGTCGCGATGGTCGGCTGCATACATTTATTCTCGAAATGCCGAAGGAGTCGAAGAGTGCCTAACCATCCTCAAGCAGCGACCGCAGTGGCCGCGACAAAGAAGAAGGTCATTTTCATCGACGATGATCTCGGCGTGCCGAAATTTAAGAATCTCCCCGAGACCCTGAGACAAGGGCTCGAGGATATCAACTCGCCGGATCTAAGCGCCTTGTGGACCGTGGGTACAGTTCCGCTAGCGCTGCCCGCGCTTGGTGATACAAATGCAGATACCGCCCTCGCCAGGGTTCAGCAAGACGATTTTGTTGGACAGATCTTGCTAGGTGATGCCGGCCGCAATGTGGTTGCTGCCGCCTTTCGAGACAGCATTGATTCCTATCTTGATGGTCGCAGGGCACTTGCAGCCTTTGCCGAGGCGGTCAGGAAAGCTTTCCCCGATGCCGATTTTGAAATTGAGGAGCTTTCTGAGCGCCCAGATGACCAACAGGCCTTACTTCGAGCCGATTTGCTTATCCTCGATCTCTATATGGACGGCGGCGATACACTTCCCAATGTAAAGAAGTACCTTCGGGAATTGAGCGCAAAGGCTGACCAGAATGAAATACCGCCTATTCTCTTGGTGTCTACGCAGACCAATACGCTGGCTAATAATCATTTAGCCATTCGTCAGGAAGCATCCATTAGCGCATCCGGGCTATTTGTCTTATCAAAATCGGATATTACGGGGAACTCCAATGGCCATTTCATGCTCATGGCGCTTTGGCAGCAACTCAATGGCAGACGCGCGGCCGCCAACAGCATGCGAAAGTTGTGTGAATCGGTCAACAAGGCGTTGGATGAAACGAAGACCAAGGTTCTGACGACGCTTTGGAGTCTCGACGTCGCTGCTCTCCACGAAATTTATGCGACGGCCAAATTGGAGAACGACAACTTCAATGAACACGTTCTTGAGCTGCTTGGCCGCGATTTGCTATGGCACTTTGAAGAAGATGCATTCTTTAACCAAGCGCTTCATGGGCTAGGGGATACCTTTGCAACCTCACTTGACCAAACGGTAGAGCCGCCAAAGGTTAAACATCGGTATCCGAGCTTTGTGAAAGTGAACACGGAATCACTGAATTCTCTTGTTTGCCATCACACTTGCACACCAACCCTTCCAAAATCGCAAATAACAGACTTTGTAATAGCAACGCACAAGAAAGAATTGGCGAATTTCTTGCCTTTCGGTGTAATCGTGATGACAAGCACGTTTGCTACGGATGGTGAGGTATTGATCAACGTCACCCCGCAGTGTGACCTTATCAAGCGAGGCCTCTTTGATAAGTCTTTAAGCCTTATTTTTGTGACGGCAAAAGCCGTTGAGGCACCCCCACAAACGGCGGGCAAAGACGCCTATCATTTGAAGGGTGTCGTCATTGACGGCAAGAATTATGACCTCCACATTTTTCCCAATCGCGTACTGTCCACCAGCCCGGCAAAGCTGGTCGATTTGGCAAAGGCTGCAGACTGGAAAGTAAAAGCCCGGTTGCGTAGTGATGTAGCGAAGCAAGTCCAGCAATCTGTTGCAAGCCATCTAACAAGACGGGATGAACTGACCAGCACACGCGGCGAAGAGTTTGCTTGCAAAATTTTTATCAAATTCAAAGATGCGAGTCACGGCGTGGACTGGTTTTCAGACTCGAAGGAGGTAACCTTCATTAAGGTTAATGAGTCGAAAGTGTTCCAGGTCGGCGACCAGGACGCTTTCTTTGTCGCCGCGTGGGCTGCGGATGTGCTTGGTCGAAAAATTGATGCGGCCAAGTTTGCGATTCCGAGTTTTTTTAACGCACTGTGTTCCGAACTCCAAATGGGCCTAAAGAACCAGGCGACTTGCGAAGGCCTTCCCTACAAGGTTGTATCATGCGCTCTGGCGAGTATGGCTAATTATCCCGGCAGCTTGCAGGTGACCGCAACAGAGATGCAATTGGTAGTTTTGTATTCAGAGGCGCATTGACCTGCCCAGTGGACGCGATTTGACAACCTGGGAACCACTCCTAAAATCAATTCAAGCTCACCGGTCGAAAGATGCCAGATTCTTTAAGCCGGTTTGTTTAATTGCAGTTGTCGATGGAATTTTGATTGGCAGGCTGGCCCCGCAAGATATTCACATATCGACCGCCATTGAGCTATTCGGCGAGTATATCTCGCCCCTCTTTCCGGAACGTGCGAAGCTAGGGTGGCGACCACTTTGGCATCTCTCAAATGACGGCGCCTGGGAATTTACAAGTCGGGGGCACATAGTAACCCCCGATCAATTTGGTAGCGCGCGAAAACCTGATAGTCTCGGCCAGCTATTGGCAAAGGTTGATCACCTTGGTGTCTCTTCGGCAATGTTGCCGTTTTGGAAAGCCAGGCGTGACCTCCTCGCGCTGCGGGAACAACTTTTGCTGATGCTCGAGAATGATGATCTTCCAAGCAGGCAGATCGCTAGGAAGTTGCGCGATCTACACCTTCCTCATAGCAACACAGTAAATTCGGTGGAATTCGGTGTCGTCAAATCGCCAGTCATATCAAAGGGGCAAGGATTTCAAGGAAATCTGGAAGCGCGACTTGCTGTCGAAAGTCACGCTACACGTATTGCCGTAGAGTTGCTCGCGGCCAATGGGTGGGAAGTCGAAGACGTATCTGCAAAGGAGTGCTTTGATCTCCGCTGTACTCGGAACAACAGCGTGCTTTTTGTGGAGATCAAGGGGACCACCGGGGACGGCACGCAGATAATTCTCACTAGAGCTGAAGTCGATTTCGCAAAGAAAAACTATCGCGCGATGATTCTAATTGCGGTTTCTGGCATTAAGGTTTCCGTTGGCACCGGCGACGAGATAGTAGCGAGTGGGGGAGTGGCTAAAATAATTCACCCATGGCGACCGAGCGCGCGGAGACTCAAGCCGATTTCCTTTGCATATGGACTAGATGAATAGGGGAGTGGCGGCGTTCCTTTGTTGTAGAGAGAATCCCTTCCCCCGGTAGGTCAAAAGAAGATGCGAAATGAGGTCGCGAAGAGGGGGCAAATACGCATGCGAACGTACCTGACCATTGTTACGATACGTGAAGGATCATCCCGGACCAAAGTTCCGGATTATCCAATACCTCTTGGAAGACGATAGGTGACTCCAAGAAGCTGCGTGAACCAGGAGGTGGGTCATCCGAGTCTCGGTATCCGCCCAGAACAGCGTGGTTCGTGGCCGAATAGTATTTCCAAAGCTTGGATATATGCCCCGACTTTCGTTTTGTGTCCGCGGTGTCGAGGTAAAGCTCGTTGTAGAAGTGCGCGCATTGGGTGTCGAAAAGAATCGCAAGCTCTTCTGTGAGCGCGAACTCCCCAGCGAGGTACGACTGTCGATACAACAAGCCAACCAGTGAAAGGCCAATTATTTTCTTCGCCATGCCCAGCGTGTATCGCAAGCAATTGTGGTAAAGACGCGCAGGCTTCATCCCCACAGCTCGGCTTTGTAGCTCCCAATATTGGGGCCGCGGCATAAATGTCATCCCGAATTCGTCCATTAACGCGCGCAATCGAATCTGGGTCTCCTCGAGCCTTGGGGGCGACAGCATCAAATCCCAAATTGGCGCGTCGAACGTCCACTTCGTCCATCCGTAACCCGTCTCTGAATCGACCAAGGCCACCAGGTCGATTGTCTTGTCGCCGAGCTTGATGCACCGTGGGTCTCGTTGATGAGTTCGAATCGATTCAAATATCCGGCGACGGGCTTCGGGATCCTTGCGCCCGGTGTTGGGATTCAGGGCAATCTCGGTCCCGAACAAGTCGAAATACACATCTAACTGGCTGTCTGACCATCCAAGACGGTTTTTGACGGTCTGATACCAGACGTCAATCCGCATCCTCGCAACCCCAGATTTCGGTTTTGGCCCGCGCTTGACCTTTTTGACGGGATTTGACGCTTGTTTGCCAGGCTGATCCGCCAATTTCGCTCCATAGAATCTTGTGCCTGCTATTTCGGTTATAACCAGTCACTTTTTTGTCACCTAAGCATGCAGCAAAATCGGCCTCGTGGACATTCCGCCCGATTTCATTGAATTGCCTAGGACTCCCAAATGACAAGTGAGAAAAGATCGCATCTCGCCGACGCCATGCTAACGCGCTACGGAACAGTGATGCGTGGCCTTGACCTGTATTCGGCGCTGGGATTTCGCACATACTCAGGCTTCTATAAAGCTAGTAAAAACAATAAGTTACCAATTAAGGTTTTCTCGATTGAAGGCCGACGGGGAAGTTTCGCGCTAACCCTCTCTGTCGCGCGATTCTTGGAATCGAAGGGTTCGGATGAGCCCGCAGAGTCTAGCCAGCGGCCGGCTCAAGTCGATGGTTAGAGTCAATGGTGCTGCGGAAAGGGGTGGGAACGGGTAGGAGGCCAGTGTGGCCCACAAGGGCAGGAGCTAGTAGCACGGCGAGCCAGAAACACGAACGCCCCAGATTCTCGTGACGGAGAAAAAGGGGCGTCGGGCGTAGGCGAAATGCACACTTAGCAGCAGCTTCTGAGTAGCAAATGCCCATGACTTTAGAGGGATGGGCATTTGCTACTCAGAAGCTCCGCCAGATGAAAAACGCCGCCTCCGGGCGGCGTTTTTCATTGTACAAGATGCCTTGCACAAGGCATCAACAGTGCGACCATGGCACATGCCCTTCAGGCGGTCTGAAAAAAGGCCAGGGCCTCGGCCTCCAGGCGGGTGCGGCGCATCGGCGGCAGGCTCTGCCAGATACGCTTGCCATATGGTTTATCGACCAGGCGCGTATCGCCGATCATCAGCACACCGCGATCCGACTCGTCGCGGATCAGGCGCCCGGCGCCCTGCTTCAATTTGATCGCGGCATGCGGTACCTGATAGTGCATGAAGGCATTGCCGCCGGCCTGGTTGATGGCGTCGATGCGCGCCGCCAGCACCGGATCGTCGGGCGCGGCGAACGGCAGCTTGTCGATCACCACCAGGGACAGGGCATCGCCTTTCACGTCCACCCCTTCCCAGAACGAATGACTGGCCACCAGCACCGCATTGCCCAGCTTGCGAAAGCGCTCCAGCAGTTCGGTGCGGGTGCCCTCGCCCTGCACCATCAGCGGATACTCAAGGCCATTTTTCTCGAACAGTTCCTTGAGCAGATCGTAGGCGCGATCCATGGCTTTCAGCGAGGTAAACAACAGGAAAGCGCGGCCCTGCGCGGCCGCGATCAGGGGCAGGGCCGTGTTGACGATGGCATCGGTATGCCCGGCGGTATTCGGGGGCGGCAGATTGGCCGGCAGGTACAGCAGGGCCTGGTTGGGATAATCAAAGGGCGAGGGCCAGGACGCGGTTTCGACCTTGCGTTCGCCGAAAGCGTCCTCGTCGAAACCTTCGTCCCTGGCTTCCGGCGCGATCAGGCCCATCTCGGTTTGATAGTGGCCGAAGTCGCCTTTCACCGCCAGCGTGGCCGAGGTAAAAATCCAGGCGCGCTTTTGCGCGAACACCTGGCTGCTGAAAATATTGGCGATCGACAGCGGCGTCAGATGAAACGCCAGCGACTGCGAAAACGCTTCCGCCCAGCGGATATAACCCTCGATGCCGCCGTCCTTGCCGGCCCCGAGCCACTGCGCCATTTTCTGCGCGAGCTCATCGGCGCGGTCCAGACAATTGGCGATTTCCGGCGCGCGTGCCGACTGGCTCTCGAGCATTTCACGCAGCTCGCCCAACTGCTCCTGTGCCTTGGCGAAAGCATCGGTAAAACCTTCGCGCTCCGCTACTGCCGCACCGGGCATACGGCCGTAATCCTCGCGCACGATCAGGCGCAAATCGCGCGTCGCTTTGTCGAGGGTCAGCGCGGCGGCCTGCAAATCCTTGAAATCGGCGGCGTGGGCGATGCCCATCAGCCGCGAGTCGCGCGCCAGTTCCAGCAATTGCGAGGTCGATACCGATTCGCCAAAGAACATGGTCGCGGTGTCGGGCAACTGGTGCGCCTCGTCGAACACCACGGTATTGCAGGCCGGCAGCAGATCCTGCGCGCCGTCGTCCTTGAGCACCAGATCGGCGAAGAACAGGTGATGATTGACCACCACCACCTCGGCCTCCATCGCCGCCTTGCGCGCCTTCATCACGAAACAATCGGCGTAACGGCTGCATGCCGAACCCAGACAGTTTTCGCGCGTCGACACCGCCGCACTCCAGGCGCTGGCGCGTTCGGGCACATCGGGCAATTCGGCCTTGTCGCCACTGCCGCCGCCGGCCAGGGAGCGCTCCGCAAAACGCCGAATCACCTGAATATGCTTGACGTCATCGCGGTTCATGAAGCGGCCGTCCGCCACCGCTTCCTCAAGGTGATGCAGGCAGACATAATTGGCGCGGCCTTTCAGCAGCGCGGTGGATACCGGGATGCCGAGCGCCGCCACCACGGTGGGAATATCGCGGTGATAAAGCTGGTCCTGCAGGGTCTTGGTGCCGGTGGAAATGATCACCTTGCCGCCGGAACGCAGCGCAGGCACCAGATAGGCAAAGGTCTTGCCGGTGCCGGTGCCGGCCTCGGCGATGAACACGCCGGCGCGATCAATCGTCGCTTCAATTTTCTCCGCCATTTCGAGCTGACTGTGGCGATGACGGAAACCTTCGATGCGGGCCGCCAGCGGCCCCTCGGGGCCGAACAGATAGGGTAAATCGGACATGCGCGATGATACCGCGGCATGCGGGTGCAGCGCCGATCCTCACCTTCGAGGACTTGCGTGCATGGACTGGGCGCCGTCAAAAACGGCGTTACAAATAGTAAAACTCCAGCATTGGCGCGGCTTTCAGGCCAAAAATGCCTCAAACACCGCGCCAATGCTGGCGTTTCTATTTCAGATTCGCAAATTCAAGAACGTCCGAAGATGATGCGTTCACGCTGCAGCAACCGCCTCAGCAGGACAATTGAGATGATTGCAATCAGCGCGCAGATCCCCATCGGCGGCAGGAAGTGGATCGCCTGCTCCTACTTCCGGCTCACCGCCCGATTGACCGTCGAATAGTGCACCTTGCAGGCATCCGCGATGGCCTGCACGGTGTAGTCGCCGGTCGCATATGCCCGCGCCGCCATGCCCGGCGGGCATTGATCCTGTAACCGTCGTCTATGCGCGACTCACGTGTTTCCGAGTGATCTGGCCGACGTTCAGAGCGCCTACCTGACGCATGATTGTGACGAACTCGGAATCCACGATCTCCAGCACGCGGTCCACGCCGGGCTCGCCGAAGGAGGCGAGGCCCCACACGTATGGCCGGCCGATGCCGACCGCGCTGGCGCCCATGGCGAGCGCCTTCAAGACGTCGGTGCCGCGCCGCACGCCGCCGTCGACGAGCACCGGGATGCGGCCGCCCACCGCTTCCACGACTTCGACCAGCACGTCGATCGTCGCCTGCCCGCTCTCTTCTGCGCGGCCGCCGTGGTTGGAGACAATGATGGCGTCCACGCCGTGGCGCGTCGCCTCCCTGGCGTCCTCACCGGTCATGATGCCCTTCAGCACCAGCTTGCCCTTCACGATCGCGCGCAAGCGATCGATGAATTCCCATGTCATGCCGGTGCCATAGAGGTTGGTCACCTTCGACACGTCGATGCCGTTAAAGTTGGCCTTGCGGCTCACCTCGTTGGCGAAGGCGCCCGGCTTGTGGCACACCGTGCAGTCCCGCTGGTCCAGGCGCCGCATGCGGAACATGTCCTCCGTGTTGCGCCCGCCCTGCCGGTCAACGGTGAGGACGATCGCGGGCGAACCTGCGGCCTCCGCGTTCCTCACCAACGCCTGCGTCACGTTCCAGTCGTCGGTCGGGTACAGCATGAACCACGCCGGCGTCCCGTGCGCCTTGTTCACGTCGGCGATGTTCGCGTTGTCGACAGTCGAGAGAATCATCTGGTGCTTGCGCTTGCCGGCGGCGCGCGCCACCGCGACCCCCGCCTCGCCGTTGTAAGCGCCGAGGCTGCTTACCGGGCAGAGGAAGACGGGGCTCGCCCACGTCTCGCCGAGGATCTTCACGCTGGTGTCGATCTTGCGTGCGTCGATAAGGCGCTGGACACGGATGTTGTACTTCGCGTAGGCCGTATGGTTGCCGTCGCGCGTGGCGTTGCCGTCGACTCCGCTCTCGAGATAGCCCCAGTGCGTCGGCGCGCCCTGCGCGAACATGGCCTTCTGCGCCGCCGGCTCGAACTCGAAGACGTTGATTGCCTGGTGCGGCGCGGTGATGATGCCGTCCGCGCCGGTGGCGACATTTGCACCGCGCAGCGCGTCGTAGCTCTGCGCGAGCGCCCCTCCGGGAGAGGATGCAAGCAGGGCAGCTATCGTCGAAGACAGGGCGGGCGTCGCCAGCAGGGGACTGCCTGCGAGGAAGCCAAGGAATTTGCGGCGTGCAACTTCTCGATTCATGTGGTTTCTCCTTGAGTAAACAATTGAGGTTCCCCCTGGAATTCGTCTTCCGGCTTGTGTCAGTTGACAGCCTGTCTCATGACGCTACGCTTGATCGATATCGATCGAGAATCACTTTAGGTAACGCGAAAGCCGGTGTCTTTAAAATTCTTGCGTGTGTAACTTCATGTTGGAAAATTGGGGGCTTGCAATATGGCGCCCCTCATCTCGCCCCAAAAGCTGCTTCGCTTATCACACCGTCCCACATAAAACCCCAGCATCGGCGCGCTTTCCAAAGCAAAAATGCCCCGAAAGCCGCGCCAATGCTGGACTTTCACTTTCCAAAAACGCGCCCTACGACCTTCCAAAAATAATGCTTTCCCGCTGCAGCAGGTGCGTCAGCAGTGCGATCGACACCACCGCAATCAGCACGCAAATGCCCATCGGCAACAGGAAGTGGATCGCCTGCACCGGCTCGCCGCGCAGGATGCGCGTCAGCACCATCAGCTGGCCCAGCATGGGCACAAACAACTGCCAGACGGCGTCCTTGAACTGGCCGAACATCGACACCACCGGTACCAGCGACAGCCCGCTGACCAGGTAGCTCACATAGGTCTGCGCTTCCTTGAACGTGCGCCCATAGGTGGCGATCAGCATCTGCAGGGCGCCGATCGCCGGCGCGAAGGGGAACAGCATGGCGGCGAACAGCAGGTATTGCGCGGGGCTGAGCGAGATGACGCCGGCCAGCTTGGGCATCGGCGCGAACGCCAGGGTGAGGCCGAAACCCAGCAGGATCAGAGTGACGATGACAATGCCGTAAACCGCCACTGCGCCCCATTTGCCGATGATCACCGCGGACCGCGACACCGGGTTCATCAGCAGCGGTTCCAGCGAGCCGCGTTCGCGCTCACCCGCGGTCATGTCGATCGCCACCGCCACGCAGCCGGTGACGCCGACGATCAGCGCCATCCACGGGATGATGAACAGCAGCATGGCGGCGCGTTGCGCCGGCGTGCCCATATTGACGTCCTGCACCTCGACCGCACGCATCACCTGCGGCGATACGCCGCGCGCGATCAGACGCTGGACGGTGACCTCTCCATTGAACGCGCGCAACAGGCGGCGCAACACGCCGCCGGCGCCACCGCCGGTATCCTGGCGGGTGTCGTCGTACACCAGTTCGACTTCGGCCTTGCCGCTCACAAACTTCTGCTGAAAATCTTTCGGGATCACCAGCACCGCATCATGCTTGCCCTGCTTGATCAGTTCGCGAAAATCCGGCTTCGGGTCCTTGATGGTCACATCCTGGCGCGCAAAGAAATTGACCAGTTGCGGCGAATTCTCGACGCCCTGCACATAGACCTCGCGCTTCTCGGCTTTTTCCTCGACGCTGGAAACAAAATAGGTCAGGCCGACCAGGATCAGCGGGCCCATCACGATCGACAGGGTGAACACCATCAAGGCAGTACGACGGTCGCGCAGATGGTCGCGAAGTTCCTTGCGCAACACCGTCAATATGGTTGCGATGCTCATGGTGCAGCCTCCGCGCCGTGTGCGCCATCGATTTCGGCCAGCGCGACAAACGCATCCTCCAGATTGTTCTTGCCGCTCATCGCCAGCAGCGCATCGGCGCTGCCCTGCGCCGTCACCCTGCCCCGCGCAATGATGACGATCTCGTCGCACAGCGCCGCCACCTCCTGCATGATGTGGCTGGAAAACATCACCGTGCGGCCCTCGGCCTTGAGGCGCTTGATCAGTTCGCGCAAGGCGCGCGTGGTCATCACATCGAGGCCATTGGTGGGCTCGTCCAGCACCACATGCGAGGGTTCGTGCACCAGGGCGCGCACGATCGCCACCTTCATGCGCTCGCCTTGCGAAAAGCCTTCGGTGCGGCGGTCAAGAATATCTTTCATGTCCAGCCAGTCGGCGAACCTGGCAATGGTTTTTCCCGAACGGGTGGCATCGACGCCGCGCAAATCAGCGTAATAACGGATGTTCTCGCGCGCCGTCATGCGCGTGTAGAGGCCGCGCGCATCGGTGAGCAGGCCGGAAATCCGGCGCACGCCCCCGGGATCGCGGGCGGCATCGATGCCGTTGACCTGCACGCTGCCGCCGCCGATGCTGACCAGGGTGCCGATCATGCGGATGGTCGTGGTCTTGCCGGCGCCATTGGGCCCGAGCAGACCGGTGGTCGCCCCCGCCTTGGCGATGAACGAGACGCCATCGACCGCGGCGACCGCGCCAAAATGTTTCCTGAGATCGCGAACTTCAATCATCGCGGTTCTCCCTGGCCGCGCGGCGCGGCAAGGGCCGGCTTGGCCGCATCTTTTTTCTTGTCCTGCAGCGGTTCATAGAACATCGGTCGCGGCAGGCGTTGCAGGCAGGCGCCGTCGAGGCCGGCGACGCTGGCGGTTTCGATGAATTTCCTGACGATCTTCGGCGCGCAGCCGCGGGTACTGACGCCGTGCCCGACATTGGGGGCAACCAGATGAAGCGCATTGTTCAGGCTGCGCCAGACCTCCTCGCCGTGCACCGGCGGCGTCACCGGGTCGAGCCCGCCACTCAGGAGCAGCACCGGCCGGTCCGATTTCACCGGCTGGGAAAAATCGGGCGGCACTTTTCCCTTTGGCCAGCTTTCGCATGCCTTGGCAAATTCATCGATGAACAAACGGCCGAACGGCGCGCGTCCGCTTTCGCGCCCGGCATCCGCCGGCGCAATGCGCGGCACGTCCTCGGCGCATACCACCGACATGCGCATGCCGAAAGCGATCTTGTCCTCGGCGAAATCGCCGAACAGTGCGCCCTGCGAGAGCAGCGGTGCGAAGTTGCCTCCCTCGGCGGCATGCAGGGTCGCCGGCAGCAGGGCGCTCATTTCGGGCACGTAGAGCGTGGCAAATACCGACATCAGGACCATGTCGCGCGTGATCTCGATGTCGCGGACGTTACCGGTAAGCGGATCGGCAATGGCAGCCTTGCGCGGTGTTTTTTCCAGCGACGCGAGCAATCGCCCGACATGCGCCTGCAGATCCGGGAAGGCCTTCGCGCAACGCGGTTCCTTGTCGCAGGCCACCAGCATTTTGTCATACGACGCACCGGCGTCGCGGCTGAACCCCAGCGGAAGCGCCATCGACGGCGGCGCCACGCCGTCGATCACCACGCTGCGCACCTGGTCCGGGTAGCGGCGCAGATATTCCATCGCGGCGCGCGTGCCGTAAGAGCCGCCCCAGAGATTGATCCGGCGATAGCCCAGCGCCGCACGCACCTCGTCGTAGTCCGCCATCGCAATTGTGGTGGTGTACTGGGTGAGGTCGGCTATCTGCGCAAGTTTGTCGCGGCACGCGGCAATCAGCTTGAGGGTCAGCGCATCGCGCTTGACGGGCTCCGCCATGCCCGGTGTATCGATATCGGGCATTTTGCAATTGAGAAAATTCGATTTGCCGGTGCCGCGCTGATCGATCAGCACGATATCGCGCTTGGCATTGAGTCCCCCCAGAATCGCCAGTGCCTGCGGCCCCAACTCGGCCGCCGCCTGTCCCGGCCCGCCCGCGAACAGGAAAATGGGGTCGGGCTCCTTGGCGCGCGCGCTGGCCGGCAGCACGACAATATTCAGCGGAATCTTGCGCCCTTGCGCCATCTCGCGATTTTCGAATACCTCGTAGCGGGCGCATTTCACTTCGACATCCACGCCGGCAACGCGGCAACCTTGCAGCGTCAGCGCAGCGGCTGCCGGCGCATCGCCAAGGTCGTCGCAGGCGGCAAGCAGGGTGAGCGTGGCGGCCGCAATCAATTTGACGGGGATAGACATGGTGGCAGCGAATTCCTCGGAAGAAGACCAGCCCGCACCTTATCTGGCGCACGCTGCCCTGTCAAAAATGCTGCGACGAATCCCCGTTCCCGGCCGATGAAACCGGCTTTGCGGCCAGCAGTGCGAGGCAACCACCATCAAGACCCTATAATTCGTCCATGACGGCACCCAATTTTCCCAAGCACGATCCCGCCGAGGCGGAATTCTGGAACCTGCGTTTCGATGCCGCCTTCACACCCTGGGACCAGGGCGGCGTACCGGCGTCACTGCAATCCTGGGCCACACGTGCTTCCGGCAATCCAGCGCCCCGCGTGCTGATTCCGGGCTGCGGCTCGGCTTACGAGGTGCGCTTTCTGGCGGGGCTCGGCTGGCAGGTCAGCGCCATCGATTTTTCGCCCGCCGCCGTGGCGCAGGCCAAACGCGTGCTGGGCCCGCTGGCCGGGCATGTTCATCTGGCCGACTTCTTCGCGGACGACCTGGCGGGCGCGCCCTTCGACCTGATTTACGAGCGCGCCTTCCTGTGCGCCCTGCCGCGCCGCTTATGGCGCGCCTGGGCCGTACGCGTCGCCGAATTGCTCAAACCGGGCGGCAGCCTGGCCGGTTTCTTTTTCAGCGATGAGGGTGAGAAAGGCCCGCCATTCGGCCTGCATGACGGTGAGCTCGAAGCGATGTTGCAAACGCATTTCACGCGCCGGCAAAAACGGCGGCCCACCGATTCCGTTCCGGTATTTGCCGGCAAGGAAAGCTGGCAAGTCTGGGAGCGCAATGCCTAGCGGCCTGCGGCCCGTTCAATAACCGGCGGCCGCCGGCGTGCGACTGCGATGGTTTGCTTCGGCGTAAGCGTCGGTGATGATCACGGCGATGCGCAACGGCGTGCGATCCTCGGCGACGATCGGCGTGACATAAAACCGCGCCGGAATGCGCTGCCCGGTGCGGGTGATGGCGAACATCTCGATGGTGGTCGGCCGGTCGTCGCGGAACAGCTTGTCGATAAAGGCGCGGATATTGGCCTGCCGCTCGGGTGGGAATAGCAACTCGCCCAGATTGCGGCCGCAGGCTTCATCGGCGCCATACCCCAGCACATGCGAGGCCGCCGCATTCCAGCTCACCACTGCAAAATTGGCGTCGCATTCGATCACCGGCAGCAGGGTGCGCTCAACATGGCTGGACAGGATCGCGGCGCTGCTGCTCGCCTGCAACTGGGCGCGCTTGACCATTTCGGTGCGATATTTCAGCGCGTCGTTTTCCTGGCCCAGCTGGCTGTTGGAGTTGCCCAGGCTGGCCAGCAGGGCCTTGTAGCGCAGTTCAACGATCAGGCGTGCGGTCACCGTACGATGATGCCTGAGACCAAAGAAAATCACGGTAAAGGTGAAGAACAGGGCCATGATGCCCGGCAGCCACTGGATACCGTCCTGAACGAAGAAGATGTAGATGACCGAGGGCAGCGCCGCCGGAACCGATAGCGCCGGGTGCGCCCATTTCACGGGCGCGAACGGCGTTACCGAGCCGCCGACGAAGCCGACGATCACCATGATCGTGAACAGTTCGCGATAGATATTGTCGGATGAAAACAGCACCGTGCCGAGCAGGCCCCACTGCACGCCGGCCAGAAAATTGCCGGCCACGATCAGCTTCGCCCAGATCTCGCCGTCTTTCACCGGCTGCGGCTGCCGGAAGTAGAACCAGACCGTGCCGCCGCGCATGAACAATATCAGGATCGAGAATGCAAACCAGTACAATCCGCGGCCGATGTCGCCGGTCTGCGCCAGCAACGCCAGCGTGATGACCGCGCCCACAAAGGAGAACATGACCGCAGCCGGCGCGGCGTCGTACAGCTCCTCGACTTGCCGGGCAAGAAGGCGTTTGGGATCGACCCCACTCATCGGCTGCTGAAAATCAGTTTCCATGATGTGCGCCCATTCCGGACTCGTCGACAGATGTCACGGCCGGAATTGATATTTATTTTATATTTATTGCTGCCGCCCCGCCCTTACAGCTTGATGAGCGGTCCCGGGAACAATCGAAACGTGAAACCCGCATGCCTCCCGGCACATTGCTTCGGTTTTAGACAGGACCGCTGCATTATGGGCAAGCGTGCGGTGCATTACAATCAGGGAATCACCTAGGGATCGGCGCGGACAGCGCCGCGCCGATCGGACATCATGGGACGACAGCGAGCACCGTCGCGCACCCGGATGCGTTTGGCCGCACTCCCCGAAACAAGATTTAACAATTGGGCCGGGCTTTTAGCCGCGCCTTCAATTGTTAAAGAATCAGGCCACGCCATACTTGATAAACCAGCCCATCAGGCGCTTCCAGCCGTCATTGGCTTCACCGGGACGATAACTGGGCCGATAGTCGGCGTGAAAGCCATGCGGCATGTCGGCATAGACCACGATTTCCGAGACACTGCCGGCGGCTTTCAGGGCATCGCGCATTTTTTCCACAGTGTCTGCAGGAATGCCGGTATCGGCACCGCCGTAAAGGCCCAGCACCGGCACCTTCAGCGTGGCGGCAATATCGATGGGATGCGTGGGCGTCATCTCGGTGGCCGGGCGCACCAGGCCGCCGTACCACGCGACCGCCGCCTTGAGTCTTGGATTGTGCGCCGCGTACATCCAGGTGATGCGTCCGCCCCAGCAGAAACCGGTGACGCCCATCTTGTCGGCATTGCCGCCATTTTTTGCAGCCCATGCGGCAGTCGCATCGAGGTCGGACATCACCTGCGCATCCGGCACCTTGTTGACCACCGCGAAGATTTCATTGATTTCCTTCAGTTTGGAGACGTCACCCTGGCGCGCATACAGCTCCGGCGCAATCGCCAGATAACCCTCCTTGGCGAAGCGCCGGCAGACATCCTTGATGTGCTCATGCACGCCGAAAATTTCCTGCACCACCAGCACGGTCGGCAGGTTCCTGCCGCCGGCGGGCATCGCGCGATAGGCCGGCATTTCACCATCAGCCACGTTGATTTTCACCTCCCCCGCTGTCAGGCCCTTGCTGTCGGTGGTAATGGTCTGGGCGCTCACCGGAACGACGGCAGCCGCAAAGCCGCCGGCCAGGGCGGTCATAACGAACTCCCGGCGCGAATATTCACTCTTGGGTGCGAATGGATCAATATCGGGATGCATGGAATTTCCTCCGTATGGCAGGGCTGGACGCAGGCGTTTCGCTCGGGCAATATCAGGTGCATGGTGGTTCGCAGGTATGATGAATCGATGAAATTCGCGCTGCTTATTCTACTCATATCCTGGGTGGCGATTGTGGGATCGGGCTGTTCATCGCCGCGCGTGCTGCCCGCTGTGCCGGTCGAACGCCAGGCGCCGAGTACGCCGGTCGAGCGCGCCGCGCCCGCGGCCACCGCGCGCGCGCCGGATGTCGCCGCCGGGCACCTGCCGGAAACGGCGCCAGCGCCGTCCGATACCCAAGTCAGCGAGCTGCTGATGTACGCGCTGTCGATGATCGGGGTGAAATACAAATACGGCGGCAGCAGCATGGAAACCGGCTTCGATTGTTCCGGCTTTGTGCGCCATGTATACGCCACGGCCGCCGCCATCGACCTGCCGCGCAATGCCCGGGACATGAGCAAGGTGGGCAGCGAGGTGCGGCTGGCGGATCTGGCGCCGGGCGACCTGGTGTTCTACAACACGCAGGGACAGCGCTATTCCCATGTCGGCATTTACCTCGGCGACAGCCGCTTCGTACACGCGCCCTCGGCGCGCAAATCGGTCGAGATTGTTGATATGAAAATAAGCTACTGGAAGCGCCGCTTCGATGGCGCACGGCGCCTGCTTGCCGAAAATCCCGCCGCGTCCGGCGGCGGCGATGGACGGCAAACGGTTCCATCCGCTCATTGAAATGCAAAATGCCGCGCCCTTGCGGGTCGCGGCATTCTTGCGCGGCGATGGTGCGGGAAACTTATTCGCCGTACATTTTCTGCTTGAGTTCGCGGCGCTCCTGCGCCTCGATCGTCAGGGTGGCGGTGGGGCGCGCCAGCAGGCGCGGGATGCCGATCGGCTCGCCGGTTTCCTCACAGTAGCCGTAGTCGCCGGAATCGATGTGCAGCAGCGCGCTCTCGACTTTTTTCAGCAGCTTGCGTTCGCGATCGCGCGCGCGCAATTCCAGGGCATGCTCTTCTTCCAGGGTGGCGCGGTCGGCGGGGTCCGGCGCCACGGCAAGTTCGCGAAGATGTTCGGTGGTGGCGCCGGCGTTTTCACGCAATTGCGCCTGCAGCTCCATCAGTCGCTGGCGGAAAAAAGCCAACTGGCCCTTGGACATGTACTCCGATTTTGGCTGCTTGAGCAGTTCGGCCTCGCTCATCACCGCGCCATGCGGCAGCTTGACGGCGGCCTTGACGACGATGGGTTCGGTTTTGACAGGGGCTTTGGGTACGATCTTCAGTTCTGCTTTGGGGCTGGTGGCTTTGGTCACGGTTTTGGGGGCAGTTTTGGGCGCGGCCTTGGGGGTCGCTTTGGGGATGGCTTTCAGATTGGCTTTCGGGGTGGCTTTGGGAGTGGCTTTCGGCGCAGTCTTGCTCACGGACGCAAGCTTGCCCTTGGCGCTTTTCGCACCGGTTTTTGCGGCTGTTTTCGCGCCCGATTTAGCCGATGTTTTAGCTTTTTTTGCGGTGGCCAACGTCATTCTCCTGAAGCATGCATCTAAAAACTGCGAGGGAATCGCTGTGTTGTCTGCAACACCCGGATTTTGGAAACGCGTAAGTGTACTTAAACCATTTTTCAAACACAACGCAATTATTATTTACTCGAACTATGCTTGCGGCACCTTAAATACGCTCATTCTAAAAAAATTGTAGATCCAGCATTGGCGCGGCTTTCAGGACAAAAATGCCTCAAAACGCGCGCCGATGCTGGAGTTTGTCTATATTTCCATCGCTGCATCATCCCTTCCGCCTCAGGGCAGCAAGGCCGGCGTCACCAAGGCCATGGCCACCACGGTGGCCGCCCGGTCGGCGTTGAAAAAGGCCTTGGGCGCCGCCTCGGCATCGATGATGCCGATGGTCTTGCCGGCTTCGTCGAACAGGGGCACGCAGATTTCCGATTGCACCGCGTCGTCGCAGACATAAAAACCGCCGCCCTCGGCGGTGTAGGCGGCGACATCGTCGATCACCTTGGCATGACCGCTGAGGCCCACGCTGCTATTGGTACTGCCGGCCGCAAATTGCGCGGTCAGTGGAAATTCCGCGCGGCTCGGACGTCCGCGATAGGCCAACTTGGCCAGAACAGCGTCGGCAAAACCATTGCGGCGCGCCTGGTAAATGCCCACCCAGTCGGCGCCCAGCAACTGGGTGCCATGCTCAACCAATTGATTCAGCAGCAATAACTTGCGTTTATTGGCCTCGTTGCGTCCGCCCAGGATCGCCGTCAGGTCGTAGAGCGTGGGCGCCAGTTCCTCGATCAGCGAACAACTGCCATCCTCGGACAGCATCGGCACGCGATAGGTGTAGAGCGTATTGTCGTCGAAACCGGGCGGCAGGTCGCCCAGCGCCTCGATAAAGGCGCGAATGGCTTTTTCAATCACCGGCACCTGATCGAGCAGATCGTCGAGCTCGGCGCGGATCAGGTATTGCTGGATGCGTTCGGTGGCGTTGACGGGCATTGCGGTGTCCTGGGTTGAATCAACTCTTATAGTTGGGCACGCTGCAAGGCGCTTTCAAGGTCGGCGATCAAATCGCCGGCGTCTTCAATCCCCACGGAGAGGCGCAACAAATCGTCCGGTGCCGGTGTGCCGGCGCCTTCCACGCTGGCGCGATGCTCGATCAGGCTCTCCACCCCGCCCAGGGAGGTGGCCCGTTTCCACAGTTGCACATTGGCGGCCGTGGCGATCGCCGCGGCTTCACCGGCCCCGTTTTTACCTTTGACGCGAATCGACATCATGCCGCCGAAACCGCCGTGCATTTGCCTGGCGGCGATGGCATGCCCGGCGAACGACTTGAGGCCCGGATACATGACTTCACTCACCAAGGGATGGCGTTCAAAGTGTTCGGCGATGCGCTGTGCCGAGATGCAGGCAGTGCGCACGCGCGGATACAGGGTGCGCATGCCGCGCGTCAGCAGCCAAGCTTCGAAAGGACCGAGCACGCCGCCGATTTGCGCGCGGATGCTGCGAATTCGCTGCCAGGTCGGCGAATCCTCACGCACCGTCAGGGTGCCGGCGATCACATCCGAATGGCCGTTGAGATATTTGGTGGCCGCATGCATGACGATATCGGCACCGAGTTTCAATGGCTGGCTCAGTACCGGTGTGCCGACGGTGGAATCGACCGCCACCAGGGCGCCCGCCTGATGCGCGATTTCGCAGGTGGCGGCGATATCGGTGATGGTCCACAGCGGATTGGCGGGCGTTTCGATCCACACCATTTTCGTTTTGCCGGGCTTGATCGCGGTCTTCACCGCTGCGGGCGAATCCATGTCGATGAACTCGATCTGCAGGCCCCACTGCGTCGCAAAATTTTTCAGCCAGTTGCGCAGCGACCAGTACATCACCTTCGGCGCCAGTACATGATCGCCCGGCGCCAGCGCCTGGAACACCGCCGTAGCCGCCGCCATGCCGGAGGCAAACAGCAGTGTCTGGTGACCGCCTTCCAGCGCGGTCAGCACCGCTTCGGCCTGATCGAAGGTCGGGTTCTGGTCGCGCGCATACACGCGGCCCGAACGATACTGGTTATCGGCATCACGCAAATAGGTGGTGGCGGTGTGTATCGGCGGCGAGATCGCCTTGGTGGCTTCGTCCACCCAGCCCAGCGCCTGCGCCGCAATGCTTTCCGGTTTCATGTTTTTGGCATCCATCAGCTTTCCTGTCTGGGCACGTTGGGCACAATCGGCGGCCGTTCGATAAAGGTAACTTCAAGCCCCCGCGCACGCATCCAGTCGGCCACCGCAAAACCGGTGGCGCGCGGCCAGGGCCGCAACTCATGCGGCCGGTAGCGCCGGTAGTCGACAAGTTCCGGCGAGAGTTTGATGTCGCCGGTGGTGACGACGTGATAACACAGCATCACTTCGTTTTTTCGCTCGAAAATATAGTTGCCGATGATATGGGTTTCGATCACATCGAGATTGGTTTCTTCCTTGACCTCGCGCGCCACGCCCTTCACCGGGTCTTCATTCTTTTCCAGATAGCCGGTGATCAGCGCGAAAGCCCCTTCGGGCCAGCCTGCACCACGCGCCAGGATGATCTCGCCCTTGTGTTCCACCAGCGCGCCGACGGCAGGCGTCGGGTTTTCGTAGTGGATGAATCCACAGGCGCCATCCGGGCAGAGACGGCGCAGGATCATGCCGCCGTCCTCGGCGATTTCTCGGTCGATCAGGGGTGTTGCACAGCGCGGGCAGAAGGTGAAGCTCACGGGGCCTCGCGAGCGGCGCCTACTTGCCGCCGACCCAGGACTTCACGCTCTCCAGCGCCGCGCCCAGGCCCGCCGCATTGGTACCGCCGGCCATCGCCATATCGGGCTTGCCGCCGCCCTTGCCGCCGACCTGCTGCGCGACATGATTGACCAGTTCGCCGGCCTTGTATTTCGCGATCAAATCGGCAGTGACGCCGGCCGCAATTTGCACCTTGTCGCCCTCCACCACCGCCAGCACGATGATGCCGGATTTAAGCTTGTTCTTGACCTGGTCCATGGTGTCGCGCAACCCCTTGGCATCGACGCCCTCGAGCTTCGCCGCCAGTACCCTGACGCCATTCACCTCGGTGGCCTGCGCCAGCAGTTCATCGCCCTGCGAGGCGGCCATTTTCGATTTCAGCGCAGCCAATTGTTTTTCCATGGCCTTCATGGCATCGAGCAACTGGCCGACGCGCGTTTCCACTTCCTGCGGCTGCGCTTTCAGCAGCGCGGCCGATGCCGCCAGCTGTTTTTCCATGTTCTGCACATAGGCAAACGCGACCGAGCCGGCCACCGCTTCCACACGGCGAATACCGGCCGCCACGCCGCTCTCGGATACGATCTTGAACAGGCCGATATCGCCGGTGCGGGCCACGTGGGTGCCGCCGCACAGTTCGCGCGAGGAGCCGATATCGAGCACGCGTACTTCGTCGCCGTATTTTTCGCCAAACAGCATCATCGCGCCGGTTTTTTGCGCGGCCTCGATCGGCATCACCCGCGCCTGCACGGCTTCATTGCGCAGAATTTCCGCATTCACCAGTTCCTCGACGCGGGCGATTTCCGCCGCCGTCATCGGCGCATTGTGCGCGAAGTCGAAGCGCGTCTTGTCGGCATCGACCAGGGAACCTTTTTGCTGCACATGGCCGCCCAGCACCTCGCGCAACGCCTTGTGCATCAGGTGCGTGACCGAGTGGTGGCGCATGGTGCGGTAGCGCAGTTCGAGATTGACGTTGGCAGATACGCTGTCGCCGACCTTCAGCGTCCCCGAAGCGACCGAGCCGTGATGGCCGAATACATCCGCCTGGATTTTCTGCGTATCGACCACTTCGAAATTGGCGCTGCCGCTGGTCAGCACGCCCTGGTCGCCGACCTGGCCGCCGGACTCGGCGTAGAACGGCGTCTTGTCCAGCACCACGATACCGGTCTCGCCGGCTTTCAGTTCTTTCACGGCCGAGCCGTCCCGATACAGGGCCAGCACCCGACCAGTGGCCGTCAGCGTTTCATAGCCCTTGAATTCGGTCTTGCCGCCGTCGTAGCTGATCTGCCCCTTGGCGGTGAACTTGCCGGCCGCGCGCGAGCGCTCCTGCTGCTCGGCCATGGCCTTTTCGAAACCGGCCATATCCACTTCAAAGCCGCGCTCGCGGCCGATGTCGGCGGTCAGATCGACCGGAAAACCGAAGGTGTCATACAGTTTGAAGGCGGTATCGCCATCGAGGCGCTTCGCATTTTTGGCCAGGGCCGCTTCGAGAATCACCATGCCGTTTTCCAGCGTTTCGCCGAAGCGCTCCTCTTCCTGCTTCAGCACCGCCTTGACGCGCTCCTTCGCCTCCACGATCTCGGGGAAGGCATCGCCCATCACCTTGGCGAGATCGTCGACCAGCTTGTAGAAAAACGGCTTCTTCTGCCCAAGCTTGTAGCCGTGGCGCATGGCGCGGCGGGCGATGCGGCGCAGCACATAGCCGCGGCCGGCGTTTTCGGGGATCACCCCGTCGCACACCAGGAAGGCACAGGCGCGGATGTGATCGGCAATCACGCGCAGACTCGGCGACTCGATATCCTTGCAACCGGTCTCGCGCATGGCGGCCTTGATCAGCGCCTGGAATAAATCGATTTCGTAATTGGCATGCACATGCTGCAGCACCGCCGACAGGCGTTCAAGGCCCATGCCGGTATCGACCGAGGGCCTGGGCAGGGGGACCATCGGCCCGTCCGCGACTTCGCGGTTGTACTGCATGAACACCAGGTTCCAGATCTCGATATAGCGATCGCCGTCCTCTTCGGGCGAGCCGGGCGGGCCGCCGGGAATGTGCGGGCCATGGTCATAAAACAACTCACTGCAGGGGCCGCAAGGTCCCGTATCGCCCATCATCCAGAAATTGTCCGAGGCGTAGCGCGCGCCCTTGTTGTCGCCGATGCGCACGATGCGATCCTTCGGTACGCCGATTTCATTCGCCCAAATGTTGTAGGCCTCGTCGTCTTCCGCATATACCGTCACCCACAGTTTCTCGGATGGCAGCTTGTAGACCTTGGTCAGCAGTTCCCAGGCGAAGCCGATGGCCTCGCGCTTGAAATAATCACCGAAGCTGAAGTTGCCCAGCATCTCGAAAAAGGTGTGATGGCGCGCGGTGTAACCGACGTTTTCCAGATCGTTATGCTTGCCGCCAGCGCGCACACAGCGCTGCGAGGTCACCGCGCGGTTGTAAGGCCGCTTGTCGAAACCGAGGAACACGTCCTTGAACTGATTCATGCCCGCGTTGGTGAACAGCAAGGTCGGGTCGTCGCCCGGCACCAGGGAGGACGACGGCACATGAGTGTGCCCCTTGGACACGAAATAATCGACAAAGGCCTGGCGGATCTGGGAGACGTTCATGGTTGCTTGTGGTCGCTTGCGGTTGTTATGGCGTTATGGGGTGCGAGGGGGATGCGAGGGTGCGGGTGCGCTCAAACCCTTATTTTACCTTGGCAGGTGTCCCCCCGTCGCGGGGTAATTTGGCGCCGCAGCGCGCCGGCAAGGGCGATACCGTCGGACCGCGCTTCAAAGCGCCGGGAAACCCAGCAGTGCCGAAGCCCGCTGATATTTCTCCTGCAGCGCCGCTTCCGACGCAGCCGCCAGATTCAGGCAGGCGTAGCGGTGGCTGCGCAGCCACTTCATCTCGCGCTTCAGTCCACCGCCGGTTTTTTTGAACAGGACCAGTTGCGAATCGGGGTCGAAATTCTTCAATGCCTGCAATTGCGCGGCGCCGGGAAAATGCGGCTGGGGCAGGCCGTCGAAGCGGCGATAGACATAGCTGGTGGCGAATTTGTCGGGGCGCATTTTCTTTTCGGCGTCGACCGGCTCACCGAGGGCGAGCTTGAGCGCAAGCTCGTGCAGGTTGATGCCATCGACCATTTCGTACAAAGTCGAAAGCTGCGCGGCCATGCGCGGGTTGACTTCGATGAGTTTGCAATCGCCCGAATGCGAACAGATTTTCAGCTCGACATTGAACAGGCCATGATCGATCTTCAGCGCCCGCACGACGCCCTCGGCCGCGGCGCGCACCTTGTATTGCCAGTCGGCCGGCAGGCGGCTGGGATATTCGAAGCGCATGAAGGCATCGGTGCCGGGATACATGACGGCATCGACGATGCCGAGCAGCCTGATGTTGCCATTCTCGACGAAGCCGTCGACATTGACCTGGAAGCCGTCAATCAATTGCTCGGCCAGCATATAGTGGCCGTTGATATCGGTGATGCCGACGCGTTCGACCACATCGTTGAACGGCCGCACCAGGCGTTTGATGATGTATTTTTCCCAGGGATGGAAGGTCAGATGATGGCGCAGATCATCGAAATCCTCGACACGGCGCGCCAGCACCGAGTAGGCGGCCTTGATCGGTTTGGCGAAGAACGGAAAGGGGATGCCGATTTCGCTGGCCGTGCGCACGGTGTACGGGAAGGAAAAAAACGGCACGCTGGCCGCGGGCAGCTCGCGGGCAATGATGGTGCGGGCCAGTGCCTTGTGCTGCGCGTTCAGCACACCTTCCACCGAGGTTGTGGGCAGGCCCAGGCGCGTGGCCAGCAAGGCGGCCGACAGGGCGCCGAACTGCTCATGGCTGGAAACGACGCCGTCGAGCTTGATGTGGCGGTATTTGGCGACCAGTTTGTCGACGAAGCGGAAGATGTCGAACACCAGCAGATTGACATTGCTGGGAAAGCTGAACAGGTCGAAACCCTCGTAGAAAAAGCGATACTCGCCTACACCCGGCAGGGCGGCCTTGTTCAACTGGGCCTGATCCCAGTCCTGATCGAACAGAACGAGTATTTTTTTCAATGTCTCGGGGCGGTGAACGACATTATTTTGTACAGCATGTTTTGTTATACGCACTGCATGGGCTGGTGGATTCTAGCAGCATCGTGACGGAACACGCCGTCCGGCATGCCCGGTTAACGATCACGCAGGATTTCACGCGCCGCATTATGCCCGGGGATGCCGGTGACGCCGCCGCCGGGATGCGTTCCCGAGCCGCATTGGTACAGGCCCTTGATGGGGGTGCGGTAATTGCCATAGCCCAGCACCGGCCGCGCGCTGAATAATTGATCCAGCGACAATGCGCCGTGAAAAATATCGCCGCCGACCAGGCCGAACTTGCGTTCGAGGTCCAGCGGCGAGTGGATTTGCCGGGCCATCACGCTGGCGGCAAAATTAGGCGCAAATCTGTTGACGGTGGCGACCATCAGGTCGGCCACTTCCTCGCGATGATCGTCCCAGCCTTTGCCGTCCGGCAGCTGCGGCGCGACGTGCTGGCAGAACAGGCTGGCCACATGGCGGCCCGCCGGCGCGAGCGAGTCGTCAACGGTGGACGGAATCAGGATTTCCACGATGGGATTTTTCGACCAGCCGAACGAACGTGCATCGAAGTAGGCCTGTTCCATGTACTGCAAGGAAGGCGCCATGATGATGCCCGAGGAATGATGCGGGCCCGGCGCCGGCAGGCAGCTGAAACGCGGCAGTTCGCGCAGGGCCACGTTCATGCGGAAGGTGCCCGAACCGCATTTGTACGCTTCCACGCGCTGGCTGAACTCGATCGGCAATTGCGCTGCGGAAAGAATTTTTTGAAACAACAATTTCGGATTCAGATTCGACACCACCCGCTGCGCCAGTATCTCGCTGCCGTCCTCCAGCACCACGCCGTACGCGGCGCCGTCCCGGGTCAGCACTTGCGCCACGCCGGCATCGGTGGAGATGTCCACGCCGCGCGCGCGCGCCTCGGCCGCCATCGCCTGGGTGATGGCGCCCATGCCGCCGATGGCGTGTCCCCAGATACCCTGCTTGCCGTTGACCTCGCCGAACACATGATGCAACAGCACATAGGCCGAGCCCGGCGTGTACGGCGACGCGTAATTGCCGACCACGCTGTCGAAACCAAAGCAGGCCTTGATCGGCGCAGACTCGAACCACTGGTCGAGCAGATCGCCGGCGCTTTTGGTGAACAGATCCAGCACATCGCGGCGCGCCGCCATGTCCAGCGCCTTGAAGCGCCTGCCCAGCTTCAGCGCCTGCAATACATCGGCCAGGCCGCCGCCCACATTCGGCGGCGTTTCCAACAGCGTGGCCCTGAGCACGGCGGCCACGCGGTCGAGCATGGCGTAGTAATCGGGCAGGCGCGCGGCATCGCGTTTGGAAAAGCGCGCGACTTCGGCCTGCGTGGCGGCGAGACTGCCGCCCACTTGGATGTACTCGCCGTCGTTCAACGGCAGGAAATTGGAAAACGGCCGCTCGACGATGCGCAGACCGTGCTCGTGCAATTTTAGATCGCGAATCACCTTCGGATTCAGCAGGCTGACGGTATAGCTGGCGCTGGAGTTGCGGAAACCCGGGTGAAACTCTTCGGTCACCGCCGCGCCGCCGACCACGGCACGCCGTTCCAGCACCCGTACCGACAGCCCCTTGGCGGCCAGATAGCAGGCGCAGACCAGGCCATTGTGGCCGCCCCCGATGATGACGGCGTCATAGGAATTTTTCATAGCCGCGATTGTACCCGCGCCACGGCCGGCCCCGCCCGCGCGGGCACGCGCAACGGCGCGACGTGATAGATTTCGCCATCGCCCGCCCCGGATATCAGACCCGTCATGCACGTCACTTTTCTGCCGCCACTGCGTATTGAGACATCCCCGGATATAACATCTCCAGCGCACCGCCGCTGCCATCGATGGCTGACGATGCTGCTTGCTGTCGCCCTGGCCGGCTGCGCCGGCGGCATCGCCGAATACAACGGCCCGGATGCGCCGCGCTTCGTGCCCTGGCCGGCGGACTATCATCCGCGCGTGGCCCTGGTGCTGGGCGCCGGCGGCCCGCGCGGCTTCGCCCATATCGGCGTGCTGAAAGTGCTGCAGGCCAATGGCATCGAGCCGGATCTGGTGGTCGGCGCCAGCGTGGGTTCGATGATCGGCGCGCTGTACGCCAATGGCATGAACGCCGTCGAGATCGAAAAAATCGCGCTGGACCTCGATCCGAAAAAATTCATCGGCGTGTCCTGGAGCGGGTTCCGGGGCAGCGGCAGCCAGGTGGAATCGTTCATCCATGATTTCGTCGACGGCAAGCCGCTGGAAGGCCTGAAGCGCCATCTGGTGATCACGGCCGCGACCACCAGCGACAACAGCCTGCAAATGTTCAATCACGGCAACACCGGCGCCGCCGCGCGCGCCTCCAGCGCCACCCCCGGGCAGTTCAGCCCGGTGCGCATCCTCGGCGTGGAATACCACGACGGCGACGAAGCCACGCCGGTCCCGATCAAGGCGGCGCGGCAACTCGGCGCGCGCGTGGTCATCGCCGTCGATGTCTCCGCCTATGTGTCCGCGATTCCGCCCGAAGCGCCGAGCGACTGGGCCGCGCGCGACCGCCGCCGCGCCGAGAAAGTGGATGCCGAAAAGGACCAGGCCGATGCCTTCATCCACCCCGATCTCGGCTATTACGCCGGCATCAACGATAAATACCGGCGTATGTGCATCGCCCGCGGCGAGGCGGCGGCACTGGCGGCGTTGCCGGCGATTCGCGCAGCGCTGGCAAAGGCGATGGGTGGGGGTTCCTGAGGCTGGCGCTATCGATTAAGACGAGCGGATTCGCAGCGTGGAAATCGCAGAACGCCATTCGGCGCGCCTTTCGAAGCAAAAATGGCTGTAAACCCGCGCCAATGCTTGAGTTTTAGCTTCAGATTTCTACTTCTTCAGCGCCGCGATCTTTTCCTGCACGCGCTTATCGAAGCGCTCGACATTGACCACCACGCGCTCATGCTTGCCTTCGCCGATGAGGTCGCGCTCATCGCGGGCGCTGACCTTGAAGTGGATATTGCGGCCGTCGACCGCGATCACTTCGGCGGTGGCGGTGACGCGCAACCCCACGGGCGTGGCGGCGATGTGGCTGACGTCGAGATGGGTGCCGAGGCTTTGATGACCGGCGGGCAGCAGTTTTTCGCAGGCTTCAAGCGCGGCGGCCTCGATCAGGTTGATCATCACCGGCGTCGCCAACACATGCACGCGGCCGGAGCCGACAAAGGGTGCGGTGTGTTCATCCGCGACCACGATGGTGGCGGTGCCGATGGCGCCGACGGGTACCGCCAGCAGCAGGCTCATTGAATGACTCTGGCGGTGCCGTCGATCATCTCCGCTGCGCGCTTGGTGCCGTCTTTGTAAATCATCATTCCCTTGGCCTTTTTTAAACCGTCCTCGAACACGCCTTCGAACCAGGAGCCGTCGTTGAAATAGAACGCGCCCTTGCCTTTCAGCGCGCCGTTTGCATACTCGCCTTCGGCCCGCAGGCCGTTCGAATAATAATAGATGCCCTGCCCGGTCAGCGAGCCGTTGCGGATATCGCCCTCGTAGCGGTCGCCATTGGCGAAATAGTAGATGCCCTTGCCGTTGGCGTTGCCGTCGACAAAGGTGGATTCGGTACGATCGCCGTTCTTGCTGAGGTAGACGCCCTTGCCGCTGATGCGGCCCTGCACCATCTCGCCTTCGTACTTATCGCCGTTGGCGAAGATATAGCTGACGCGCCCGCTGGCCTTGCCGTCGATGAAGGAACCGATGATCTTGTCGCCGTTCTTCGATACGAAGACGCCCTTGCCGACGATGGCACCGTCGACGATTTCCCCTTCGTAACGGTCGCCGCCGGCGAATTGCCACACGCCTTTACCGCTGGGACGGTCCTCGGCAAAATCGCCGTCGAATTTGTCGCCATTGGCCCATTCGTAAATACCGCGGCCATGCTTGCGGCCATCCTTGAACTCGCCGTTGTAATGGAACGATTTCGAGATGAACTCGCCGCGGCCGTTGAGGATCTTGATGCGGTCCTTGCCCTCGCGGTACTCGCCGTTGTAGCGGGCGCCATCCGGATACTCGATCAGCCCGGTCAGCATCTGGGCGGCGGCCGGCGCAGGCGGCAGGGCCGAGCGCTGTTCGGGCGAAACCGAGGCAAGCAATAGCGGCGCCGCCGCAGCCGGGGCGGGGGCCACAACTTGAGGCGCAGCGGATGGCGCCGCCGGGGCGCTTGCGGCCGCTTTATTGTTGTCGAGACCCCGCGTCTCGCTGGTGCCGGTGGTGGTGGCAAGTTGAATCGGCGCACTGGCGGATGCAGGTTCGGCCTTGCGCGCCGGTACCGCCGCAGCCTTGATTGCCGGCGGGGAACCCGCCAACGGTGCGGCGCCGGCGGGGGAGGATTCGGACTCGGCCGCGGCATTCGGCATCGTCGATCCTGCCGGTGATGTCGGCACCGGAGCGGGTGCCGCCGCAATCTGCGCCGGCGCCTGTTTCAGGCTGTCGATGCGGTTGCGCGCCAGGCCGGCAAAGGTGCCGGAAGGAAACTGTTCCAGATAGGCCTGATAGTCCTTGGGATTGCGGCTGTCCTTCACGCTCGACCAGAATTCACGCTCAAGCGAAATTTGCGCATCGCTGGACGCCCCGCCGGCCGCGGCCGCCGCCGCCGCGCCGCGCTCGGCGAAATAGAAAGTGCCGCGCGGCAGCGGTGTGGAATAAAGCTCAGGCAACTGCTTGTTGCCGCTCTCCTGGGCGACGGCCGTCTGCACGCGCTGGAACATCGGTCCGGCCTGATTGGCCGGATTGCGGATTTCCGCGAGCAGATGCTTGGTATAGAGACCGTTGTCGCCATCGCCGTCGAGCGCCACCGCGCCCGCCGCCGCCGCGTAAGAGATGATGGTGCCCGGCGGCACCTTGGAAATTTTCGCCAGACCCGTCGAGGAGAACACATTGCTGAAGGGGTTGTTGCGGCAGGCGTCGAGGATGATGAATTTGAACTTGACCTTGGCGTCATCCATGCTTTCCAGCAGCTGCCCGACCTCGAGCGCGTTATAGACGATCTCGGGCTCGGACGTCAGTTTGGCATCCACCGGCACCAGGTAGTTCTTGTCGCGATACTGGATGCCATGACCGGCGTAATAGAACACGGCCGCCGTGGCGCCATCGAGTATCTTGGCGAACTCCACCGCCGCGCTGCGCATGGTGTTGATATCCGCATTGGTCTTGACCACGACCTTGAAGCCCAGATCGCTCAGCGCCTTGGCGACGGCGCGCGCATCATTGCTGGCATTTTTCAGCGGTTCGGTCGGATAGGCGTCGTTGCCGATCACCAGGGCCACGCGGTCGTCGTAAGCGTGGGCCAAGGGCAGGCCGAGCAGCAGCAGGGCTGCCAGCAGAAGCCTGAACGTCGTTTTCTGACGTGCCTTGGAAAACCGGAACCACATCGCCAGTGCGCCTTGTCGGGTAGTGCGGGAGTCTTGTCATTATTGCGCAAAACCTGCCGGCATTGGCGATTGCGACAGGCGCTCCCGGGCCGATGCGCTTGCCCCCGGTTGGCGCAACGCGCCGGACTTGCCACCGGCAGTCGCGTTTGTTTATTGCAACGCTATTTCGCCAATGCCGCCAGTTCGGGACTATCCGCCCGCTCCCTGGCGAGTTTGCCGAATACCTCGGCGGCATCCTGGGTGGCGCCCAGTTCGCGCAACGTCAGGCCATACAGCAGCCAGTCGGAAAACTCGGCCTTGTCAGCAGGCTTGCGCTGCTGGACAAGCTCCCGGGAAGCGACCGGCAGGGTCTTGAAACTGCCGCTGCCGATTTCCTTGCCGGCCACTTTGTCGGCCATTTTCACGGTCCAGGCATATTCCGACTCCGGCTGCAATTTGACGCTGCTCGGCAGCTTTACCATCGTATCGCCCGCCTTGGCCTTGTAAATCGTTTTGGCCGTGGCGCCAACAGACTTCAATTCAAAATCAAACGGCCCGCGGGGACTGTCGGCTGTCCAACGGAATACCGGCTGCAGGGAAACAACATTGGTCTGCACCGGATACAACAGGCGTTCCATCGCCGGCTTCTCCTCGCCCTTGGCGGTGGCGGTGGCGCCTACCGAGCGCATGCGGATCGAGGCGTTCGAAGTCTGCACCGCCTGGCTCACCGTTTGTGAGGAGACCTTCCATGCGGTTTCGCGCACTGTCGGCGGTGGTCCGATCTTGGCCGTCACCTCAACCTCGCCCACCGCGAAATCGCCCGGCCCTTTGAGAGTGAACTCCTTGCCGGACACCAGGTACATGATCCCGACCTGGCACTCCTTCATGCAGGCGATGCGCGCACCCTTGCCGACTTCCGCCATCAACGCGGCCTTGCCGGCGCCCAGGGTGGCGTCTCCCCTGATGTCGGTAATAAAGGCCACGCCCTGCGCCATGGCCGCATTGGCCATCAGCATGACCGCCGAAATTGCCGAAACCCGCAACGTGGAACGAATGAATGTCTTCATGATTTTTCTCCTGGAATTTTCCGGCTACAACGGCAGCCCGAATCCATGCACTCCCTTGCTACGCTACCGGAGTGCTGCTTCCGATGCGCCAGCCGGTATGCCGGCGATCCCCCACACCCGCAAGGCGCTATGCCCGCGCACTGGTTGTTCGCCGAATGCGATCAACTCGAAACCGGCATCCAGCCGGTCCTTGACAGAATCCGTCATCACGATCGGTGTCGCCAGGCGCTTGGTCAGGCCTTCCAGGCGCGAGGCCACATTGACGGCATCGCCGATCGCGGAATAGTTGTGCCGCTCGGTGGAACCGATATTGCCGACCACCACTTTTCCATAGTTTATGCCGATCCCGATCTTAAGTGGCGGCAATCCTTCGGCTTCGAATTCCTGGTTCAAGGCCTGCAGGGATTGCATCATTTCCCAGGCGCACTTGACCGAATTGCCGCAGGCGTCCGGCAGTGCGCGCGGCGCGCCGAACAGCACCATCATGCCGTCGCCGATGAACTTGTCGATGGTGCCGTCGTAGTGATGCACTGCCGCCACCATGCGGTCGAAATAGCGCGTCAGCAGCTCGGTCACCTTTTCCGGGGTCAGGGCCTCCGAGATGCCGGTAAAGTTGCGGATGTCGCTGAACAACACGCATACCTCGGCGGTCTGCCCCGACACGCCGGCCTGCAGATTGCCCGACAGCATTTCCTGCAACACCGCCGGCGACACGCTGCCGGCAAAGGATTGCTTCAGCCGGTTTTTTTCGACAGCGGACTCCAGCGCGTCGGCGATCGCCCGCACCACCACGGCGATCCACAGGCTGGCCATGATCGCCACCCCGGGCAAATAAAGATTGTTCGCCATCAGCGCGACCGATACCAGAAAAAGCGCGGCCGGCGCGACCACGAACATCAGCAGGAACAGGCGCGTACTGGAATGGACCCATACACAGGCGAGAATCATCAGGCATACCAGGGTGAGTGCAACCCTGGGCAGCGGCTTGATCAAACCGGCGCCCAGCAGGCTGCGCAGGGCCTGCATATGCACCACCACCCCGGCCTGGTTGTAACTGCCGGCTGTCGGTGAATCGAAAGCCGTGAGCAGGGCCGGCAATTCCCAGCGATCGACGTCCTTGAGCAGACTGCCGACCAGCACGACTCTGCCGTCGAAATGCCGTCTGAGCTCGGCCTCGTTGCCGCTTTTCAGCCAGTCGATCACCTGCTGCATGGGAATATAGTCCAGCGGTTCGCCGCGTGTGAAATCGATAAAGCCTTCATCCACCGGCTTGCCGGCCATGCGCGCGATCTGGCCGGCGAATGACGGCAGGGGTTCGCGTTCGCCCAACTCCCGTTCACTGAAGCGGCGCGCAACGGAATCGGCATCGCGCAGCACCTGGTCAACACCGAAGTTGCCGTCCCGAAAAAAGCGCATATAGCTGGGATGTACCGTCTTCACATGCCGCTCGCCATCGATCGTCAGCGCAAACACCACCGGCAGGCGCTGGCTCGCCTTGAACAGCGATTTGATCAGTTCCTGCTGTCCCCCGGGCAGATTGCCCTGGTAGGCCTGCGCCGGCAGCACCACATCAATGCCGACCGCCACGGGACGCGCCTGCGAGAGCGCCTCCAGCAAATCCGCCAGATGGCGGTGCCACAAGGCCAGCGGCTCGGGAAATTCGGCGACAGTCCGGTCATCGATGCCGATGAGCACCGGCTCAACCGCGGCCGCGCGCGGGAAAAATTTGCGCAGGAACCGCACCTGGGTATCGAAGGAGGCGCGTTCCATGGCCGCAATCAGCGAGGTGTCGGGTCGCGGGAATGCCGAGAACAGCAGCAGCACCATGGCCGCGAACAGGAATAGTGCTGCACGCTTGACCCAGTAGGCACCTTGGCGTTTTGTCTGATGCGCGCTATCGTTTATTGATGTGGGCATTTGTTTAGGGTCCCGATTTCACTCTATTCTATCGAGCTTGGGTAACGATCCGGTCACGCCATTGAAAACTTTTGGAAACTTCGACTACATCATCGTCGGCGCCGGCACTGCGGGCTGCGTGCTGGCCAATCGTCTCTCTGCCGATCCCGCCATACGGGTGCTGCTGCTGGAAGCCGGCGGCAAGGACGACTATCTGTGGATTCATATCCCGGTGGGTTATCTGTACTGCATCGGCAACCCGCGCACCGACTGGTGCTACAAGACTGAGCCCGATCCGGGCCTGAACGGGCGCTCGATCCTGTACGCGCGCGGCCGCACCCTGGGTGGCTGCTCGTCGATCAACGCGATGATCTACATGCGCGGTCAGGCGCGCGACTATGATCAGTGGGCGGCGCTGGGCAACCCCGGCTGGAGCTGGCAGGATGTGATGCCGGTGTTCAAGCGCTCCGAGAATCACTACGCCGGCAATTCGGCAATCCATGGCGGTGACGGCGAGTGGCGGGTGGAGGAACAACGCCTCGATTGGGAAATTCTCGGTGCCTGGCGCGACGCGGCTGCGCAGTGCGGCATTCCGAAAATTGCCGATTTCAACGGCGGCGACAATTTCGGCTCGGCACGCTTCCAGGTCAATCAGCGCAGCGGCGTGCGCTGGAATGCTTCCAAGGCATTTCTGCGGCCGGCGATGCGGCGAGCCAATCTCACCGTACTCACCGGCGCGCTGTCGAGCCGCGTGCGCTTCGATTTGCAGGGCGGCAAGCGCCGCGCCACCGGCGTCGAATTCACGCGCGGCGGCGAAGCGTTTTTTGCGGCTGCCGATAGGGAAACCATCCTTGCGGGCGGGGCAATCAATTCCCCGCAGTTGCTGCAGCTGTCCGGTGTCGGCCCGGCGGATTTGCTGCGCCGCCATGGCATCGAGGTGGTACATGAGCGGCGCGGCGTCGGCGAGAATCTGCAGGACCATCTGCAACTGCGCATGGCCTTCAAGGTGAGCGGCACCCGCACCATGAACGAGTGGTCCAACCGCTGGTACGGCAAGGCGCAAATGGCCTTGCAGTACGCCCTGTTTCGCACCGGCCCCCTGACCATGGCGCCCTCGCAACTGGGGGCCTTCGCCAAATCGGATCCGACCCAGGCCAGTGCCAATATCGAGTACCATGTGCAGCCGCTATCGCTGGAAAAATTCGGCGACCCCCTGCACCCCTTTCCGGCCTTCACCTCGAGCGTATGCAATCTGCGCCCCGACAGCCGCGGCCATGTGCGCATCAAGAGTGCCGATCCGCTGGCGCATCCGGCAATCACGCTCAACTATCTATCGACCGATAGCGATCGCAAGGTCGCGGTCGACTCCCTGAAGCTCACCCGGCGCATTGCCATGTCGCCGGCACTGGCGCGGTTTCGGCCGCAGGAATTCAAACCCGGTCCGGAAATCGAGAGCGATGAGGCGCTGGCGCATGCCGCGGGCGATGTCGGCACCACCATTTTTCATCCGGTGGGCAGTTGCAAGATGGGACCGGCCACCGATCCCATGGCGGTGGTCGATGCCCGATTGCGCATTCATGGCATCGAGCGCCTGCGCGTCGTCGATGCCTCGATCATGCCGGCCATCACCTCCGGCAATACCAATTCGCCGACCATCATGATTGCCGAGCGCGCCAGCGAGATGATTCTCATGGACCGTACTGCGCCGGCATGAGCGCAATGCCGGAAAGCACCGCCGCGCGAGCCGCCGCCAAATCGTCTTTTTCCAGCAGTTTCCTGGCCTGGTATTTCATTTTCATCTGGGGTTCAGGCTTCCTCGCCACCAAGGCAGGTATCCAGTACGCGGCACCGTTCACGTTTCTGTGCCTGCGCTTTATCGTCGGCCTGCTCTGCCTGGCGCCGATCGTGCTGATCGCACGGCCGCGCTGGCCGGCCGCGCCGCGCGAGTGGTTGCATATCATCGTCGCCGGGTTGCTGATGCATGCCATCCACCTGAGCGGCAGCCATTATGCGCAATACCTGGGCATGTCGGCCGGCGTGACCGCCATCATCCTCGCCACCCAGACACTGCTGACCGCGGTATTCGCGGCATTATGGATGGGCGAAAAACCCGGCCAGCGGCAATGGGCCGGCATCGCCATCGGCCTGTCGGGCGTGGCGATGGTGGTGTGGCACAAAATCGATATCGCCGCCGTCAGCCCCGGCAGCCTGATTGCGGTGGGTACCGGATTGCTGGCCCTGACCGCCGGCACCCTCTATCAGCGAAAATTCTGTGCGCAGGCGGACCTGCGTTCCAGCGCCTTGGTGCAATTTGCCGCCTCCTTGCTGCTGCTGGCGCCACTCAGCCTCTATTTCGAGGGAGCCAGCATCCGTTGGGCCTGGCAGCTACTGGGGGCGGTATTGTTCCTGGTGATTTTTGCTTCCATTTTTGCCGTGAATGCGCTGCATACCCTGATGCGGCGCGGCGCCGCGACCCGCGTCAGCAGCATGCTCTACCTGCCACCCATCGTGGCCGTCGCGCTGGAGTGGCTGCTGTTCGGCGTGCGCCCGACGGCCCTTACAATATTCGGCGTGGCTGTGGTCTGCATCGGCGTTTCCCTGGCTGCGGGCGTGCTGCGAAATGCGCCCGTGCGCCGGGCGCAGGCACGCGTCGACCACAAGGAATAGCCCGGTCCGATGCGCCCCTTGCCCCTGATCATTATTTTGCTGGTACTCGACCATGTCGCTTTCAACGGCAGCCGGGTGGCGGTATCGCTGTTCGCCATCAACCAGCAGGCCTCGGCGCTGACGGTCGGCACGCTGGTGGCGTTGTACGCGCTGTTGCCCGCCCTACTGTCGGTCACTGTCGGCCGCTGGATCGACCGCATCGGCCTCAACCAGCCGATGCTGATCGGCTCGATCGGCGTCGGCGCCGGGACCCTGCTGCCGTTCATCCTTCCCGGCCTGGCGACGCTGTATTTCACCAGCGTCATCGTCGGCGTGTCGTTCATGCTGATCAATATTTCGGCTTATCACGCGGTCGGTGAAATGAGCTCCCCGGAAGAGCGGCCGATCAATTTCAGCTATGTGGCGCTGGGCTTTTCGACGTCCGCGTTCATCGCGCCCCTGCTGGCCGGCATCGGCATCGACCAGCTCGGCTATCGCGCCACCTTCCTGATCCTGGCGCTGTTCACGGTGCTGCCGATCATGGCGCTGTCGATGCGCTTATTGCCGCCCCCGCGCAAGCACATCACCCATGTTCAGGCCAGCCGCGGGGATGTGTTCGAATTACTGCGCGAAACCGAAATGCGGCGCCTGTTCATCGCCATGGCAATCCTGACGGTGTCATGGGACATCTACGGCTTTGCCATTCCGGTGCATGGCAGCCGCATCGGCCTGTCGGCATCGCAGATCGGGATTGTGATGGGCGCCTTTGCCGCGGCGACGTTTGCGGTGCGACTGGCCATGCCGTTCATCGCCCAGAAAATGAAACCCTGGTCGTTGCTGACGGTGTCGCTGCTGATCGCCGGCACCAGCTATGTGGCGATACCGTTTACCGACAGCGTCGGGGTATTGATGGCCTTGATGTTCCTGCTCGGTCTGGGGCTGGGCGCCCCGCAGCCGATGGTGCTTACCCTGCTGCACGAATCGGCGCCGGCCGGTCGCGCCGGAGAAGCGCTGGGCCTGCGCACCACCCTGATCAATACCAGCCAGACGGTGATGCCGCTGGTGTTCGGGGCCGTCGGCACGGCCGTCGGCATGATGCCGCTGTTCCTGGCGATGGCGACCGTGTTGTTTGCCGGTGGCATGTTTGCGCAAAGGGTACGCAAAAAACAGTCCTGATTCCGCTGCCGGCAAGGTCCCCGGCGCAGCCTCATCGTTCGAAACTTTGCCGGCGGCAATCGCTCTAAAATTGGCAGCATGGCTTATCCCAGCTTGAAAATCAGCGCGATGCCCCGATTTCCGGATGTGCGGCCGGGTTTGTTTATGTACAATCCGCTCGCCCCCTTTATGGAGACATTATGAAACGCATCATTCTGTTTATAGCGACCAACCTGGCCGTCATGCTCGTGTTGGGCGTGGTAACGAGCCTGCTGGGCATCAATCGCTTCCTGACGGCCAATGGCCTCAATCTGCCGATGCTGCTGGCATTCTCGGTCGTGGTCGGCTTTACCGGCGCGATTTTTTCGCTGCTGATCTCGAAGCCCTTGGCCAAATGGAGCACCGGCGCCCAGGTGATCGACAATCCGCGTAACGAAACCGAGCGCTGGCTAGTCGAAACCGTGCGCCGCCTGGCCAACAAAGCCAATATCGGCATGCCCGAAGTCGCCATTTACGAGGGCGACGCCAACGCCTTTGCCACCGGCGCCTTCAAGAATTCCTCGCTGGTCGCCGTCTCCACCGGTTTGCTCGAATCGATGAGCAAGGAAGAGGTGGAAGCGGTGCTGGGTCATGAAATCGCCCATATCACCAATGGCGATATGGTGACGCTGACCCTGATCCAGGGCGTGGTCAACACCTTTGTGGTGTTCCTGTCCAAGGTGGTGGGCTACTTCGTCGACCGCGTGGTGTTGAAGAATGATCGCGACGGCCCCGGGATTGGTTACTACGTGACCGATATGGTCTGCCAGATCGTGTTCGGCCTGCTTGCCAGCATCATCGTGGCGTGGTTCTCGCGCCGGCGCGAATTCCGTGCCGACGCCGGCTCGGCCAGCCTGCTGGGTCGCCCGCAGCCGATGATCAACGCGCTGTCGCGGCTGGGCGGGCTGCAGCCCGGCGAATTGCCAAAATCGATGGCGGCCTCCGGCATTTCGGACAAAGCGGGCGTCATGGCCCTCTTCTCTAGCCACCCGCCGATCGAGGAGCGCATTGCCGCGCTGCAGGGACGGCGCTGATTGTCTGCCGCCCCCGGCGGCCGCACATGGCAATAAAAAACCGCGCCTTGCGCGGTTTTTTATTGCCGGCCGAATCGCCGGCCTGGTTGCGGATTCACCAGCCTATTTCTTGAACACCGATTTCAGCGAACCCAGCAATCCGCTTTTCTTTTCGTCCTCGCTCTGGGGTGGTGGCGGTGGCTCAATCACATATTGCGGCGCCTTGTTACCACGCAACGCGGGATTGGGGGCAGTGCCGCTGCCCGGGCGCCGGTTGAATGTCGCGAAAGTCGATTCCTTGCCAATCAGCAGTTTGGCCAGTTCTTCGAGTGCCTGATCGCTGATGGCATCCGGTTCCAGCGTGTACATGCTCGGTCCGAAGTCCTCGATATTCTTCAACTTGAAGCGGATCACGCCGGTCTCGTAATCGCCGACGATGTCGACGCCGCAAATGATGTCGCCGCTGATCACGAAGGTCTCGCTGACCACCACCCGACGGTCGTTGCGGATCGGTTCCGAGGTAAAACGCAGATTGTTCAACCACAGCAATTCGCGGAAACGTTCAATATGTTCCGCGTCGCGCTTGACCGTCAGCGATTGACCCTTGCTGCGCTTGAAGGTGACCTCGAGATTCTCGTAATGCTCGGTGCCGTTGCGCTGCGAAGTGCGGTACTCGATGCGGTAATCGAGCTGCGTCAGGCCGCCGATCTTGCCCACCGTCAGCAAATCGTAGGTTCGATCGCAAGGCGGCTTGACCACATTGAGCTGCCTGAACAGTTCGTTCAGATAGTTGAAAGTCTTGCGCAGGGCGCGATCCACCGATGCGGCATTTGCCTGCAGGGACTGAGTGCGTGCTGCTTGCTGATTTTTAAGGGTGTCGGCTTCTTTTTTGAGATCGTCGAGCAGACCCATGAGGAACCTCCAATGATTCGATATATGCCATGTTGCAACGCACTATTTTACCTTACCGCGCACAACCGTGGCGGCCCTGATACGCTTCCACCGGGCAATGGCGCTGTGCCCGGCGATCATTTCATTGCTGTTTAACCAACTGTCTTACGGCCAGGTTTTTCAATTCATGAATGCCATTGTTGCTCTGGATCAAGGAACAACCAGTTCTCGTGCCATGGTGTTCGACCACGGCGGACAGGTTCGCGCCATGGCACAGCGCGAATTCGCCCAGTATTTTCCGCAGCCCGGCTGGGTGGAACACGATGCGCTTGAAATCTGGCGCAGCCAGCTTGATGTCGCCGCGCAGGTCGTCGCCCAAGCCAACCTGGCGACCGCGCAGATTGCCGCCATCGGCATTACCAACCAGCGCGAAACCACCGTACTTTGGGATCGCAAAAGCGGACTGCCGCTGGCCCCCGCCATTGTCTGGCAGGACCGCCGTACCGCCGATACCTGCGCGGCGCTGAAGGCGGCGGGACATGCGCCGCTGATTTCGTTCAAGACCGGCCTGGAAATCGATGCGTATTTTTCCGGCACCAAATTGAAGTGGCTGCTGGACCATGTTCCGCATGCGCGCGCACGCGCAGCGGCAGGGGAACTGGCATTTGGCACCGTCGATAGCTGGCTCATATGGTGTTTGACCGCAGGCAAAGTTCATGCCACCGACGTATCCAATGCCTCGCGCACTCTGCTGTTCAATATTCACACCCTGGACTGGGACGACGAGCTGCTGCAATTATTGGACGTTCCGCGCAGCGTATTGCCAAAAATCGTCAGTTCTTCGGCTGTGATCGGCGAAACGGCCTGCGCCGGTCTGCCGCCCGGCATTCCCATCGGCGGCGTCGCCGGCGACCAGCAGGCGGCGCTGTTCGGCCAGGCCTGCCACCGGCCCGGCATGGCCAAGAACACCTATGGTACCGGTTGCTTCATGTTGATGAACACCGGTACCGCGCCGGTGATCTCGAAAAATCGCCTTCTCACCACGGTTGCCTGGCGCCTTGGCGATGGTGCAAAAACCCAGTACGCACTCGAGGGCAGCGTATTCATGGCCGGGGCCATCATTCAATGGCTGCGCGACGGACTTGGCATCATCAGGAATTCCGCCGAGGTAGAGGCCCTGGCCCTGTCGGTTGCCGACAGCGGCGGGGTCTATCTGGTGCCCGCCTTTGTCGGACTGGGCGCGCCGCACTGGGATGCCGGCGCACGCGGCGCCCTGCTGGGACTGACGCGCGGCAGCACGCGGGCGCATATTGCCCGCGCCGCCTGCGAGGCGATCGCCTGCCAGAGCGCGGAACTGGCTATCGCCATGCAGCAGGACGCCGGCATCGCCCTGTCCGAGCTGCGCGTCGACGGCGGCGCAAGCATCAATAATATGCTCATGCAATTCCAGGCCGATCTGCTGGGTACGCCGGTAGTGCGTCCGCGCGTCACCGAGACCACGGCACTGGGCGCGGCTTATCTGGCGGGCCTGGCGGTGGGTTTTTGGCGCAGCGAAACGGAAATCGCCGCGCACTGGGAACAGGACCGCCGCTTCATTCCGCAGCTGTCGCGTGCGGAGGCCGCCGACAAAATGCAAGGCTGGTTACGCGCAGTGGAGCGGAGCAAGAACTGGGTCTGACCTGCCTGTAGTCCGGTGCCGATCGGCGATATGTGGGCAAACGCGAGATGCACGAGTCCCACCCGGCCGGGTAGGGACAAGGCGGCGATCGATGGATAAGATCAATGAACCTGCTCAAGCATCTGTGCAATGTGCATTTTCGGCATCTGCACCCGCACCATCCATCACGGTCCCTACCGCCATGAGAAACCTGATTGTTGCCGCAACCGTTGTCGGCCTGATGGCCGCAGTCGGCGCCTTCCTGGGCTTCCTGATTCAATCGCAGCCGCTGGGCGCGCTGATTGGCGCCATCGTCGGCATTGCCTTGCTGCCCAGGCACGACACGCAAACGGGCGCCGACAAAACCCGCGTAGCGGGGCAGGAAGCGGAACATATGGGCGACTAGTCGTCCCCGTCAATATCCGCGCGCCCGTTCAACGACGCCATCGACGGTATCTCCCCGTTGCAGGGCGCGAATTTTTTGCGCTACTTGCGCCACACTTTCCCGCAGCAGGGTAATTGCGGAGATATGCGGCGTGATGGTTATTTTCGGATGACGCCAGAACGCATGGTCAGACGACAACGGCTCATCGCCGGCGACATCGAGCGTGGCTCCGGCAAGCGCGCCGCTGTCGAGCAATTCGAGCAGATCCTGTTCCACCAGATGACGGCCGCGCGCAACATTGATCAGATAAGCGCCGGGTTTCAGTTTCGACAGCGTGTGCCGGTTCAGGATTGCCTCGGTTTCAGGCGTCAGCGGCAGCAGGCAGACCAGCACCCGCACTGCGCGCAGAAACGCGTCCATCTGCCCGGCACCTGCGAAAGTGCCGACGCCCGGAAGCGTGGTTACAGCACGCGACCAGCCGAACACCGGGTATTCGAAACCGGCAATCGCCCCTGCGACGCGCGCACCGATCGAGCCCAGCCCCATCACGCCCACCGGCCAGGCTGCGCGGTCAATGGCCGGACGCGGGCTCCATTCGCTCGCAGCGGCCTGCTCCGCATAGACATCGAATTCGCGGGCATGCCGGATCAGCGCATGACAAACGTATTCAGCCATCTGCACCGCCATGCCGGCGTCGTTAAGGCGAACGACCGGAATATCGCGAGGCAGGCTCTCCAGCTTCATGACGCCGTCGGCGCCGGCGCCGATATTGAACACGGCCTGCAAACGACGCTGTTCCTGAAATAACGCCGGGGGCGGCGCCCATACCACAGCGTAATCGGCTTGCGCTGCGGTCGTACCAGGCGCCTGCTCGACCGACCATGCCCATACTCTGGCTTCCGGAAGATTTACGCTGAGTTCATCCAGCCAGGGCTGCGGATTTTTTCCGGGGGCACAAAAAACGATGTTCATCGTCGCGGCCGACCTTATTTTTTCGCCTTTAGCTTGATTTTGTACTCCGAGACAATGTTATTTCGTTCCCGGATCATCACTCCTACCTCTTCCATAGAAAGTTCCTTATTCTCAAATTGACTCATATAAGGTTCTTCAAGTATCTGTACAGCCTCAATGACTTGAAAGTCGACATCCAGATACAAACCCAAGGGACTGTTCGCCGCGCCCAATCTCTGCCACTCGCGGTTCATATCCTTGTTGAACAGCTCCAGCATTTGCGGGGTGACCGCCCTCACATGAGTGGGGTCGTTGATGAAATTATCGTGCCTCGGGTGCGGAACATTGATGTGGATAAGACATCCATCCACACTGATCCGGTACATCTCCTGAATCATTTTCAGGAAGATGCTGGAATCGGCACCAAAATGCTCAAGGGAATGGTTCAGCATCATCTCGGTCACCGAATTACTTTCCCATTTCCAGGGCGTCACTTCCAGGTCCTGCACAACATCTGGTTTGCAAGTGTCAAATTTATCTACATTTACCCAGCCAGCCATTTTGTTAAAGCCGCATCCCAGATTGAGCTTCATCTTTTTCCTCGAAAGATTGCAAAGACCTTTAGTGTAAATGGGAATTCACTGCCATCGCGCTGCGCAAGCGTAGCGCATGGGCAATTTCCGTTTGGCAACGGCACATATTGCCGAATTTCCGCATTTTGTCGCATCGCATTTGACGCCGTCATTCCGGCATGCCAGCATCGCCGCTTCTTTTCCCCCGTGAGAACATCATGTCCACAAACCGTACTCGACTCATTGTGAAACTGTCTGGAAATGTCACGCGCGCCGCAGTGGCGGCCTGCCTGCTCGTGTTGGCTGGCGCCGGCAACGCGGCCGACGCGGCGAAATCTGTCGGCATCGACGAAAACGGCATGAACAAAACGGCCATACCTGGCGACGATTTCTACGGTTTCACCAATGGCGGCTGGCTGTCCAGGACGGAAATTCCGGCCGATCGCGGCGGCTGGGGAGCCGGCGCCGAGCTGGCGGAAGCGACCAATCTGCGCATCATTGCCCTGATCGAGGCCGCGGCAAAAGACCAGGCGGCGAAAACACCGGCGGAGCGCATCGCGTCAGATTTTTATACCGCTTACATGGACGAGTCCGGCATTGAAGCCAAAGGGGACGCCCCCTTGAAGCCTCTGCTGCAAGGCATCGCCGCGATCGGCGACAAGACCGCCCTGTCCCGTGCACTGGGCGCACGCCTGCGCGCCGATGTCGACCCGCTCAATGCCACCAATTACTTCACCGAAAATCTGTTCGGCCTGTGGGTGGCGCAGGGCTTCAATGACCCGGCGCATTACACACCTTATCTGCTGCAGGGTGGTCTCGGCATGCCGGATCGTGCCTATTACCTCGCCGACAGCCCGCGCATGGAAGCGCTGCGCACCAAATATCTTGCGCATATCGCCAGCGTGCTCAGGCTGGCCGGCGTCAGCGATGCCGACGCGCGCGCCGCGCGTATTTTCGCGCTCGAACGCAAACTCGCCGAAGCGCACTCCTCGCTGGAAGATTCGCAGGACGTATTGAAGGCCAACAATCTCTGGCACAGCCAGGATTTCACGGCCAAAGCGCCCGGCATGGACTGGCCGGCCTTCTTCGACGGCGCGGGGCTGGGCAAACAGGATGCCTACATCGTCTGGCACCCGGGCGCCATCGCCGGCGCGGCCGCCCTGGTCGGCAGCGCACCGCTGGCCGATTGGCAGGACTATCTTGTGTACCACACCGTCAATCATTACTCGGGGGTATTGCCCAAGACATTCGTCGACGAACGATTTGCGTTTTACGGCACAGCGCTGAGCGGCACCCCGCAACAGCAGGCCCGCTGGAAGCGGGCACTCAATGCGGCCAATGCCTCGGTCGGCGACGCGGTGGGGCAAGTCTATGTCGCCAAATATTTTCCGGCTGCAAGCAAAGCCAAAGCACAGGCTATGGTGGCCAATATCGTCAAGGCCTTCGACAAGCGGATCGATCAGCTCGACTGGATGGCAGCGGCAACCCGGCGGCAAGCCAAGGCCAAACTGAAAACACTGTATGTCGGCATCGGCTACCCCGATCACTGGCAGGATTACCGCGGGCTCAGGATCGACCGCAACGATGCCTTCGGCAATTTGCTGCGAGCGGAAACCTTCAACTACCAGCGCCGCATTGCCAAGCTGGGCAAGAAAGTGGATTCGACCGAATGGTGCATGTCGCCGCAGGAGGTCAACGCCGTGAACATGCCGATGCAAAATGCGCTGAACTTCCCGGCGGCGATCCTGCAGCCACCCTATTTCGACGCCGCGGCGCCGGATGCGGTCAACTACGGCGGCATCGGCTCGGTCATCGGTCACGAGATCAGCCACAGCTTCGACGACCAGGGATCCCAGTTCGATGCGCAGGGTCGGCTGCGTGATTGGTGGACCGCCGAGGATATGGCGCACTTCAAGGCTTCGTCTGCCGCTTTGGTGGCGCAATACGGCGGCTATCGGCCGTTCAGCGATCTCGCCATCAACGGCCAGCAAACACTGAGCGAAAACCTGGCGGATCTTGCCGGCATTGCCGCCGCATTCGACGGCTATCGCGCTGCCGCAAAGGCAATAGCACCGCCAGCTGCCGCAAACAAGGCGGCGCAGCCGGGCTACAGCAGCGACCAGTTGTTTTTCATCGCCTTCTCACAGGGCTGGCGCAGCAAGTCGCGTGAAGCGCAATTGCGCCAGCAGATACTCACCAACGGCCACGCGCCATCGCAATACCGGGCGTTGACGGTACGCAATATCGACGCATGGTACGACGCTTTCGACGTCAGGTCTGGCCAGGCGCTATATCTGGCTCCCGAGGCGCGCGTCCGGGCCTGGTGAGCAACTAACCGGCAGTGGACAGTGAGCAGATAGATGGAATGGCGAGGGCGGCGTCCTGCCTTTATGGACGCCGCCCTCGCCCGCTGCCGGATCCCGGATTTTCAGCCCGCGCTCATTCGTCGCCCGAACGGATCAGCAGGTTCACGACTGCCACCATCGCCAGGAACAGGCCGATGAATACCCCGGCGATCACTTTCAGCAGGGCCGACGTCGATTTGTCCTGCTCGTAAGCAGGCACCAGGATCACCTGCGCGCCGACAATCTGGTCCTTTTTCCAGCCGAAACCGCCCTTGTCGCCATAAATGGTGCGCATGGTCTGCGGCGCACGATCGGGCGTGTCGTGGCAGGCAAGGCAGGCCGGGTTCTTGATCTGGATGGGCTTGGCGACATAGTAGAGCCGGTCCAGATTGCGAAATACTTCCCCGGAAGCCTCCTTGAGTGAGGGGTCGGCGATAAAGCGGTTGATGATCTCGCGCTCCAGTTCATCCGCGCGATCGCGCGGATTGGTGGGGTCGAGCACCGCCTCCTTGTATTTGAAGTTGGCAAATTTCTTGCGGAAGCGCTCGAAGGTTTCTGTGGCCGCGAACGCCGGCACGGTCTGGGGCAGGAATTTATCGGCCAGCATCGGATCGAGTTGGGGCTTGATCAGATCCACCGTGTAGCTCCGAGAGGCAAGCGCGCTTTCCATCAGCATATCGGCCTGCTTGATGACGTCCTGATTGGCCTGCGCGCGCATGATCTTGTTGACATACCAGCCGCCCGGCAACATCACCATCAGGCCGGCGGCAAACAGGATGAGATTAACCTTAAGCCGAAAACTCATTTCGCGATTCCCCCTATAAATTTGATGGTTGCAAGCCGGTTCCGGCTGCACTGATTCTACATGCGTGTCGCCCGTTTCTAGGGGTTTCCCCCAATTGACGGAGTGTCCGCGCAGCCATACCCTGACGCCGTACCGAAAGAACATGCCGGCAAGCCGCATCAAGCATCAGGCATGCGTACTCATACGCATAACGCTGCCCGCTGGTTTCAACACCGCTTTCGATCGGCAGGGAGAGAAAATGGCTGCGGACTACCCCCCGTTTTTGAACAGCTATGGCGTCGTGCCGCATATTCTCGCCAAAATTCTGACTGTGCCGGTCCCCGAGCGTTTTTCGCATGAGTTCCTGTCCCACACCCTTGGCTTTCGCCGCGATGCGGATCGACCCTTCGTGCCGCTCGCCAGGCGCATGGGCTTTCTGGACGCAGACGGACGACCCACGGCCCTGTACAGACGCTTTCACGAAGGAAAGCAGTTGTCGGCAATACTGGGAGAAGCCATTCGCAACGCGTTTTCGCAGCTCTATTCCCGGCACGACAATGTGGATCAGTTCGACAGAAAAACCCTGCAAGCGCTGGTTGCGGAGATTACCGGTCTTGAACCCAGCCACCCGAGCGCGCGCGCCGTGGTCGGCACTTTTCTCGCACTCAAGAATTTTGCTACACCGGATTCCTCGCAAACAGATGCAGCTCTGGCCCCCAGAGTCCGCAAGCCGCCCAGAACTGCACGCGAAATTCGTGTCGAATATTTTGGCCTGATGCTGATGCTACAAAAATAGTCCGGCCTAAACCGGCGCAGCAATTGGCAGCTGCAGCCCGGCAACAAACCGTCCCCCGCCGAATACTTTGTCCGGTATTCGCGCCGCGTATTCTCATCTTGACCTCATCCTGACGGTCAATCCGCCCAAGCCGCCGGCTGAATGGTGGTTTCTATCATGCCATCCCGGGCATCGAAGCCGGTATGCCTTGCGCAACCTTGTTCCGGCTCTCCGGTTGAATCAGCGCTCGCAGGGTGCCGCTCAGCCAGTTGGCAATGGCCGGTTACCGCGGCCGGGCTCCAGACTGGCGATCCCGGCCGCGTGGCATAATTGTTAGCAGACAAGAGAATTTCCATTGCCAGCCATCGCCCACTTTTCCGTTTGTCCCCGACGCCGTGCATAAGGCGCCACGACCCCACGACGATGTCGACCGCTTCGCCGCGCTGGAACACGGCAGCTGTTTCCATGTGCTGCTGCCGAAATCATTGTCGAACCCGGGGGCGAACGCATGAAAACCATTGAACGCATCATCCTGATCGACGACAACGAGATGGATAACGTTTATCACCAGATCATCGTGCAGCGCGCGGGTTTTGCGGGCGAACTGCTGATCTTCGCATCCTGTGCCGCGGCCCTCGCCTATCTGCACGGCGCCGACCTGTCGCGACCCAGCCTGATTTTCCTCGATATCAATATGCCCGGCATGAACGGCTTCGAATTCGCCGAACAGGCGACCCCGCTGCTGCGGGACAAACCGACCAATACCATCATGATGCTGACTGCCTCGGGTTCGGAGCGCGACCGTCTGCGCACCTCCAATCTCGCTATCATCAAGGGCTTTCTGACCAAACCGCTGACTGAGGCCACAGTGAACGAATTGCTGGCTTCGGTCGATTGAAGGACGACTATGCGCTATCGCAATCTGGGCAAAAGCCCCCTGCAGGTTTCCATGCTGTGCCTGGGCACGATGATGTTCGGCGACCAGACCGATCAGGCCGAAGCCGCGCAGATCGTCGCCCATGCCCGCGAGCACGGCGTCAATTTCATCGACACTGCCGATGTATACACCAGGGGCCAATCGGAATCGATGGTCGGCGAACTGCTGAAGGGCAGCCGCCACGACTGGATTCTGGCCAGCAAGATCGGCAACCGGATGTCGGATCGCCCGAACGAAGCGCAGTATTCGCGGACCTGGATGATGCGCGAATGCGAAGCCAGCCTGCAACGCCTCAAGACCGACTTCATCGACATCTATTACCTGCACCGCGATTTCAACGGCATGGACCTGGAAGAGCCGTTGCGTGCCATCGAGGCCCTGCTGCGCGCCGGCAAGATACGCTACTGGGCGGTATCGAATTTCCGCGGCTGGCGCATCGCCGAGATGGTGCGCCTGGCGCGCGAACTGAACATGCCGGGCCCGGTGGCATGCCAGCCCTATTACAACCTGTTGAATCGCATGCCCGAAGTCGAGGTACTGCCGGCCTGCGCGCATTACGGCATCGGCGTGGTGCCCTACAGCCCGATTGCGCGCGGCGTACTGTCCGGCAAATACCTGCCCGGTGCCGCACCGGTCTCAGGCACGCGTGCGGGGCGGGGCGACAAGCGCATCATGGAAACAGAATTCCGCGAAGAGTCGCTGCGTATCGCGCAGACACTGAAGCAGCATTGCGCGGCCAAGGGTGTGGAACTGTCGCACTTCGCCACCGCCTGGGTGCTGGCCAACAATGCCGTCAGCGCCGCCATCGCCGGGCCGCGCACCCTGGCGCAATGGCAGGATTATTTCGGCGCGCTGTCCTGCGTCATCACGCCTGAAGACGAGGCCCTGGTCGATTCGCTGGTGGCGCAGGGACACCCCTCCACACCGGGCTACAACGACCCGACCTATCCCCTGAACGGGCGCATCGTCTGACGGCGAGGGGCTTTGCCCCTTACCTGTTGATCAGCTGGCGCGAGCCGGATTCGCCCACGCCCTGCAGCGGCCCCAGGGGATTGCGCACGTTTTCCTCCTCCTGGATGTTCGGCTTGCCGCCCCAGACCTTGAAGGCCACAGTGTCGATATTGATGACGATGATGGCCTCGAACTTCCAGCCGGTGATTTCGGTATGGCGATGGAAGTTGAGAAAATCGAGCAGGAAATTGCCGGTGCGTTTGCGATCCGTATACGTCTGTTCCACGGTATAGGCAAAGCAGGCTTCGCGCGCCTCCAGGCAACGGCGCAGGCCGTCGTCGAGCATGCGCGTGTCCAGCGAAGGCACCACCACAAAGCGGCGCAGCAAATCCGCCTGGTTGAGAATGGTGACGTTCGACGAACTGGCAGCATCGATACCCATCGCCGCCAATTCGGACACCGTCGTTTTGCCGGGCACGATTTGATCGAAGGTCGCGCGTGCCTCGGCATAGCTTTTCCATTGCGCGCGCACCTCGGTCCGGCTGTCGGGCAACATGGCCGCGCAGCCATTCAGCAGGAACGTGGCGGCAAGCAGCGACAGGCTCCGGCCGCAGCCCGGCACCACCCGCAAGCCAGTCAGGTTCTGTGTGGGGTTCATAAGCTATTTGATCACGGCAAGCCGTGAATGTCATGCGCGGCCTCCGCGAGGCTGCGCGCGGCAAAAAAAACCAGCCCTGAGGCTGGTTTTTTCGGCAAGCGGGCAGGCTTATTTTTTGGGCGGCATAGCCACGAACGCGGCGCACCAGCCGGTCGGCGCAATTTCAGTGTCGCCCGGCATGATCTTGCAGCCGCCTTTGTCCTTGGGCGTTTTGCCCGGCACAAACTGCAAGCAGTCTGAGCATTGCTTGCCTTCTTTCGGTTTGTCCTGATACTGCAGCGCAGTACGCGAAGCGCTCTTTTCAGCATGGGCGTTGCCGGTGACGGCGATCAGCGGGATGCTGGCCAGTGCCATCGAAATTTGCTTCAGCACGATGCGACGGCCGTTCGAGGAGTTGTCGTTCATGGGAATTTACCTGTAGGGAAGAGGGAGGAAGGGATGGCGATGTGGTGGCAACATCGGGTGGCAACATCGCCACGCATTAGCTTACAACGATTGCAAGCTGGCGTGGAGAACGCGGCGCGCGCGGTGATGGTTTAGCACGCGTCGCAAGCATGGCATGGCGTGCGACAACGACCCGGCTTCCGGCCATTTCCATCAGCGCAAAGTCCAGCATTGGCGCGGCTTCGCAAGCAAAAATGGTCTGCAAGCCGCGCCAAATGGCGTTCTGCGAGTTTTAATTCTCCACGCCCTGGCGGTCTTCGCGGCCGCCGGCGCGCGGTCGCGGGCTGACAATCGGCGGCAATTTCAGCGCGTCCGACTTCGATTTGAGCGCCCCGGCGTCGGCGCGCGTGAACTTGTAGGCATGACGAAACGCAAATTCCTGGCCGGCGCTACGGGTCTCGCGCAACAGGGAGTACTCCTTTGCATTGATCGTCAGGGTCGAGCGCACTTCTACCGGCTGTTCGTTTTCAATGCCGGTTCCCAGCAGCAGCAGGGTGCCCTCGCCGCGCACCAGAAAATCGGCCAGGCCGTCGACAATGCGATAGTCGTCGCGCTGGTCGCTGTTCGGCACGCGGCTCGAATAGCGCGCTTCGGCGGGGTCAATGCGCACCATCGCGACCGATTTGACGACCTTGCCCGGGCCGCCATCATAGACATACTGGTACACAAGCTCGGCGCCGTCTGCGGCCACGCGCGGCGCGATCTCGAGCGTGGCAGGCAGGGTCGCGCGCCGGTCGCTGCGAAAATCGCGGTATTCGAGGCTGCCGTTCCATTTGCCGACGAACATCCGGTGCAGCTTCATGAAGGCCGCGTCGGGCGCGGCGGCGGCTGCGCCCGCGACCGAGGGGCCCGCTTCCAGCGCGGTATTCAACACCCAGGCGATGCGCGCGCCGGCCTTGGCCAACTGCGCGGGAATCGGTTCCAGCGCGGCATCGACATAGGCCTGGGTCAGGCGCTGCGGCGCCGCCGGCGACGACAGCCACTCCTGACCGCAGACGAAGCCGGGCAATTTTCCGTAGGTCACGGTGCTGCTCAGGGTCCACGACTCCTTCATCCAGTCGCGCACCGTGCCGGACTGCCAGGCGGCGATATTGCTATCGCCAAAGCGGGCCAGCAATTGCCGGGCATAGTCCGCTTCGCTGCTGCCGCGGGTAGTGAGCTTGACCAGGTCGCTGTCCCACACGGCGTGCAGACGCCTCGGCGGCAGATCGGCCGGCGCGTCGGGCATCGATACGAACTTGAGATTCGCCCCCTGGTCGTTATCGTCGGCGGCGTGCAGGGGCTGGTGGATATCGCCGATCATATGCACCAGGAAACGGATCGCCTGTACCCTGGCCTCGGCCGATGAAGCGGGATCGGTGAGCACCTTGAAATACACCGGGATCTTGCTCGAGGCGCAATCGCCGTTCGGGCAGTACTCGGCATAGGTTTTGGTTTTGCACACCGGCTCGTTGTCGTAATGCCATTTGTCGGAACCGGGAATCGCCGTCGCCAGGTCTTGCCGGTTGATATCCATATAGAGGGCGATATCGGCCAGATCGGCACCGGGAATCAGCTGGTTGAGACGCAGGCGCGCCTTGGGTGTCAGCAGTTCTGCGGCGACCAGGCCGGTGATGCGATGCCCCTCGGCACCCCAGGCCCACAAGCTGGCGGGCGCGGCAGAAACAAGGGCAACTGCGCCCAGCATGGCGATGGCGGCGCAGCGCCTGAGAATTCCGGCAGATGATTGCATTCCTGTATCCTTGGGCTCGGTTGTCTGATGCGCATTGTAATGCTCACGAAGTTGCATTTACGTGAATCGAGCAACTGCGCCGCCCGGTCCCATCGGCACCGGTGCCGTTTGATGCCTGCGACCCCCGCCAATTTTCGCGTCACAAATCACCGCCGCCATGTACACCCTCTACTACTTCCCGAGCAATGCCAGCCTGGCCCCGCATATGGTGCTGGAGGAAATCGGCGCCGCCTATGAGCTGGCCCTGGTCGATCGCAACGTCAATGAACACAAGAGCGCGCGCTACCTGAAGCTCAATCCCGCGGGCCTGATCCCGGTGCTGATCGACGGCGACCTGGTGCTGACCGAGGCCGCCGCCATCTGCCTGCATCTGGCCGACCGCCATGCCGGCGCGAAGCTGGCGCCGCCGCCGGGTACGGCCGAGCGCGCACAGCTCTACAAATGGCTGATGTATCTCACCAATACCCTGCAAGCGGAACTCATCACCTACTACTATCCCGACCGCCTCGGCGGCAACACGGCGGCGGACATCGTGCAGGCCAATGCCGAGGCGAGGATCGGCAAGATGCTCGACCTGATCGAGCACCATCTTGCCTACGCCGGCGGGCCGTGGCTGATGGGCGCGCAATACACCATCGTCGATCCCTATCTGATGATGCTGGCACGTTGGACGCGCAATTTCGCCAGGCCCGCGCGCACCCGTCCGGCGCTGGCAAAATTCCTGGCGGCGATGGCCGGGCGCCCCGCGGTGCAGCGCAGCTTCAATCAGGAAGGCTTGTCGCACCCCTGGTTTTGAGCCGGCAAGCGCCGGCGGGCTGAGCCTCGTCAGCGCCTGGCCACGATTCGCCCGCTCATTTCCTCATGGCCGCTGCCGCAGAAATTGTCGCAAAGAAAATCATAGACGCCGGGTTTTTCGATCGTCAGATGGACTTTCGTGATCGTCCCCGGCAGCAGGTCGGCGCGCATTTTCAGGTCGGGAATATTGAAGCCATGGATGAAATCGACCGAGGTGAATTCAAGCACCACCGGCTGACCGACCTTGACCTCGAATTCATTCGGTGTGTACTTGAATTTCTGCGCGACCAGTTTGACCACCTTCGCCGGTTTGGCCGCTTTGGCCATTTTCGCCGACACACTTTCGCCAATCGCGCCCAGGGCCGGCAGCGCGATGCAGGCAAAAGCATTGACCATCCATGTTCGACGGCTGATCCACATCGTCAGGCCTTGGTGACCGGAAATTCCTGGATCTGGTACTCCGCCTTCACGGGCTCCGCTTCCACCTCCCGAAAGCCGAGGCCGCGATTGGGCGTTGCCGGATCCCAAGGCAGGGGCGTGCGTTTTTCCTGGCTGCCGGGTGCGGGCAGGGGAAAGATCAGGGACTTCGCCGAGTGATGGGCGATATGCCCGGTCATATGATGGTTTTCCTGGTGGATATGCCCGTAGAACACCGTCACATTGGGGTAAGGCATCAGTATCTCGATGGCCTTGTCGCCGTCGCGCGTGGCCCAATCCCATTTGGCGGCGAGGTCGAACAGCGGACGATGGGTCAGCACCACGATCGGCGCGTTCTTCGGCAGCTTGGCGAGATTGCCTTTCAGCCAGGCCAGCTGCGCCTCGCCGATGCTCGCCCCCGGGTCGGACACGTTGTCGAGGGCGATGAAATGCACGCCCTTGTGGTCGAAGGTATAGAAGGTCTCGCCGAACTGCTCCTTGTAGGCCGCGCCCCAGTCGAGCGAGGCATCATGTTCGCCGGGCATGAACCGGACGTTCTTGACCTTGAGCCCGGCAGCGATTTCGCGGAATTCGCTCAAGCGCCGGCGCCGTTCCTTGGGGTCGTCCGTGGTATGGGTCAGATCGCCGGTGAAGACGATGAAGTCGGGCGGATTCTCCAGCGCATTGACGGTGGCCACGGCTTTCTTCAGCGTATTGCTCGCATCGGGATTGGCCGGGCCGGAATATCCCCAGTGCGTATCGGACAGCTGCACAAAATAGAAGTCTTCGTAAGCGGCGCCGGATTTTGCATCCGCCGCGATCGCATTTATCTTCAGCCCCGACGCAAACACCGCGCTGCCGCCGACGGCCACCAGTTTCAGAAAATTGCGACGATCTGCCATATTCATTCTCCTCAGGATCAATGACGAAACCACGGTAGGAAGGCCCGCACAAATGCGGCCCGCCCATCCTTCCTGTACCACCCGGCGCCGCGGTTTATTCCCGTCGATCCAACCATCAAGGGCCTTTTTTCGCGGTAGCGGCGGTCGCACCGACCAAATAAGCCACCAGATCGGCACGTTCTTTCGCATCCGGCACGGAGATCCCCATTTTCTGGCCGGGGATGAATTTTTCCGGATTGGCCAGCCATCGGGAGAGGGTCGCCTGTGTCCAGATCACCGATGAAGCCTTGAGCGCGTTCGAATAGTTGTAGCCGGGCGCGGTACCGGCTTTGCGGCCCAGCAGTCCCTGATGCGCCGGGCCGACGCCGTTGTATTCCAGCGAATGGCAGGCTGCACAACGCGTTTGGTATAGAGTTTGACCATGAGCGGCGTCAGCTTTCGCCTGGGCCGGCGTTGCGGCGCCCATGAAGATGGCGGCATAGATGGCATAGCGGAATTTTGTAGACAATCGCATGAAGTGCACCCCGGAAAGTGGAAAGGTCTGGGCAGCCAGAACCGACAACTGAAATCGCTGGCAGGAACCGCCGCGCTGGGCCTTGCGATAGCCCATTGCGGGCATGGCGGGTTCATTTCTCCATCCCGCAGGCGCCGGGCAAAAATTCCAGGCGGGTGACAGACGTCGTCATCCACCGCCAGAATCGGGAATAAACCGCTGCAGCCGCCGGTATACAGGCTAAGGGAACCATGTGACGGACAAGAATCGCCGATTTGAAACTGAGGTACTGCCGCATCTGGATGCGGCGTATAACCTTGCGCGCTGGTTGCTGCGCGACGAGCATGCCGCCGAAGACGTCGTTCAGGACGCCTATATTCGTGCGTTTCAGTACTTCGACAGTTTCCGCGGCGGGGATGCGCGGCCATGGTTATTGGGCATTGTGCGCAATGCCTGCTATACCCGGTTTCAGCAAAAAACACGCACGCCGCAAACGGCCAACCTGGACGACGACCCCGAAATGTATGTGCCGATGGTCGATGCACGCGGCCAGGTGCAGACGCCGGAAACGATGCTCGACCAGAAACAGCTGGGCGCACAAATTTCAGCGGCAATTGCCGGTTTGCCGATGGCCTTCCGGGAAGTACTGATCCTGCGGGAGATTGAAGAGATGAGCTATGACGATATCGCCAGCATCATGCAGATTCCCACGGGAACGGTGATGTCGCGCCTGTCGCGCGCGCGCGCGATGTTGAAGGAACAGCTCGGCGATTGCCGATAAGCGAGGTAGGTATGCAAACGGATGATAGAGACGAATTTTCGACGCAGTTGAAGCAGCACCTGCCGCGCTACCGGGCGCCGCCCGGCCTGGAAAGCCGTATTCGGCAGATGATCGCCGAACAATCCCGGGCCACGCCGTCCATGCCCTGGACCGAACGGCTTGCCCTGTGGTGGCGCCAGTGGGCCGGCGTCGGCCTCGGTTTCGCCTGCGGCGCATTGCTGTCAGTCGCGGTGATCCAGTTTCGGGGCGCTGGCGGCGAGGGGGACGCGTTTGAAAAACAGCTGCTCGCCAGCCATGTGCGCTCGCTGATGGTCGCGCATCTGACCGATGTCGTTTCCTCCGACCAGCACACGGTCAAACCCTGGTTCACCGGCAAACTCGACTACTCCCCGCCGGTGATCGATCTGCAGACGCAGGGATTTCCGCTGGTCGGCGGCCGCCTCGATTATCTCGATGGTCGCGCGGTGGCTTCGCTGGTATACCGGCATGGACAGCACACGATCAATGTCTTCATTCGCCCTGCCCGCGAACAGCAGTTGCAGAAAGTGACGGCCCTGCAGGGATTTCATCTCGCCCGCTGGACCCAGGGGGATATGCAGTTCTGGGCCATCTCCGATGTCGGCGCCGACGAGATGGGGAAATTCATCAACGCATTTCAGGCCTATCGGGCGGAGTAAGCCGGCAGCGCCAGCTCAAGAACGGGCGCCTCCAATATGGCAAAGTCCAGCATTGGCGCTTGTTTCGAGGCATTTTTGCTCCGCAACCCGCGCCAATGCTGGACTTTGCATACTTTCACGTCTCAAGCGCGGAAGTATACGGCGACCGCTACATCGTCCCGAACATCGCCACCACGGCAATCGCCATCACCAGGGTCGCCAGCCAGCCCAGCCAGCGCAGGCGTCTGCCGATGGCGTAGCGGCCCATCACCTGCTCGCGGGTGCCGAGGATTATCATCACGCCCATGATCGGCACCGCGATCACGCCATTGATCACGGCGCTATAAAACAGCTGCTTCATCGGATCGAACGGCAGGAAGCAGAGGATCACCCCACCCACCGTGGCCACCGACACAATGCTGTAAAAACGGCGCCCCTCGTATGGCTTGAGGTCGAGTCCGGTGCGCCAGTCGAAGGCCTCGGCCACCGCATAGGCGGCGGAGCCCGCCAGCACCGGCACCGCCAACAGGCCGGTGCCGATGATGCCGAGGCTGAATAAAAAGAAAGTGAAGTCGCCGGCCAGTGGACGCAGCGCCTCGGCCGCTTGCGCCGAGGTTTGAATATTGGTGATGCCGCTCGCATGCAGGGTGGCGGCCGTCGACAGGATGATGAAGAACGCGACCAGGTTGGAAAAACCCATGCCGATCAGGGTGTCCCAGCGAATGCGCCGCAGGTGGCGGCGCGCCTCATCATGCGGTAGTGGCACGCTACCCGCGCCGCCGGCCGCCGCACCATTCGCCTTGCGCAGATCTTCCATTTCCTGCGCGGCCTGCCAGAAAAACAGATAGGGGCTGATGGTGGTGCCGAATACCGCCACCACCATCACGATGGTGTCGTTGTCCCAGCCGAGTTGGGGCAAGACGACGTGGTGCGCCACCTGCGTCCAGGGAACGTCGATGGTGAACAACACCGCGACATAGGACAGCAGGGCCAGCGTCAGCCACTTCAGATAGCGCACATAGTTCTCATAGGGCACGAACACCTGCAGTACCAGACACAGCAGGCCGAAGGTCACCGAGTAGATATGCGTGGCGCCGCCGACGATCAGATGCAGGGCCTCGGCCATGGCGGCGATATCGGCGGCGATGTTGATGGTGTTGGCGATGAGCAGCAGGCCGACGATGGCATACAGCACCCACAGCGGAAAATTTTCGCGGATATTGGCGGCCAGCCCCTTGCCGGTGATGCAGCCGAGGCGCGCGCTCACCATCTGGATGCCGACCATCAGCGGATAGGTAAACACCACCGTCCACAGCATGTTGAAACCGAACTGCGCGCCGGCCTGCGAATAGGTGGCGATGCCCGAGGGATCGTCGTCGGCCGCACCGGTGATCAGACCGGGACCGAGATGCGCAACCGCCGGGTGCTCGGCGACGTTTTCGATGATTTTTTTCATGCCCGGTCTTTGTTCTGCGCTTGGTGCATCGGTGGCGATAGCCGAAGGGTAACCGATTAATCATTTTCGCTGCCAGCACTTACACATTGCTGACGCAGCGCTTGACAAGATATCGGTGCTGCGGCTAAATTGCGTGCATATGCACATAAATAGGCGGCCATCATGAGTACCTCGACCCTGGAACGAACCAAGCGGGCGCCATCACGCGCGGCGGCAACGCCGGTGCCCCTGCCTTGCACCGGCGCCCGCCTGCGGCGGCTGACCCGGCGCATGACCTCGTTCTACGAGCAGCATTTGCGCGGGCTTGGGCTCAAGCTCGGCCAGTACTCGGTGCTGGTCCACCTTGGTCGCGAGCCGCAAACGCTGATGCACCTGGCGGACGAGCTGGAGATGGATCGCACCACCCTGACCCGCGGCATCCAGCCACTGATCGAACACGGCTGGGTGAGTGAAGTGCCCGGCAGCGATGCCCGTCAACGCTGCTTCGTGCTGACCGCGCAGGGCGAACGCTTTCGCCAGGACGCCGAGGCACAATGGTGCCAGGCGCAGCTGGCGCTGGAGGCCCGGCTCGGGCGCGACTTCACCGCCAATCTGCAGGCACAGCTCGACCAGGCCCTGGATCGTCTCAAACCCGCACTCGCCGAGGACAACTGATATGAGCGACACCCAATCCCGCGCCGTCACCCATGCCTTCTGGCCGGTGGTCCTGCTCGCCGCCTCGGTGCTGATGATCACCATGGGGGCGCGCCAATCGCTGGGCCTATTCGTTTCGCCGCTCAACACCGCCACCGGACTCGGCATCGCCAGCATCAGCCTGGCGATGGCGGTCGGCCAGTTCATGTGGGGCGCGGTGCAGCCGATCGCCGGCGCGGTCGCCGACCGCTATGGCCCCGGCCGCGTGCTGGCGGCCGGCACCATCATCCTGGCGCTGGGTTATGCAACCACACCGTACATGACCTCAAGCTTCGGCCTGATGATGACCATCGGCGTGCTCACCGCCGCAGGTTCCGGCGCCGGCAGTTTCTCGGTGCTGATCGGTGCGGCCGCACAACGCCTGCCCGGCGAAAAACGCGGCATGGCGGCCGGCATCATCAATGCGGGCGGCTCCTTCGGCCAGTTCCTGTTCGCCCCCTTGCTGCAAAAGCTCATCGGCATGTTCGGCTGGATGGGCGCGATGTGGTCGATGGCGGTGATCTCGCTGTTCACGCTGCCGATGGCCTGGCTGCTGCGCAAACGGCCCGCCGCAAAGGGTTCAGGCGCGGCACATGCGCCGACCCCAAACGCACACTCGGGCAGCGGCGCGGCGTCCGGGCAGATCGGCCATGACGGCGGCATCAAAAAAGCGATACGCATTGCGCTCGCCGACAGAAGCTATCTGCTGCTGCACGCCGGTTTTTTTACCTGCGGTTTTCATATCGCCTTCCTGGTCACGCACTTGCCCGGCGAGGTGCAGCTCTGCGGTCTGCCACCCAATGTAGCGAGCTGGTCGCTGGCGATCATCGGTCTCGCCAATATTGTCGGCAGCCTGCTGGCCGGCTGGGGCACCAGCCGCTATCGCTCCAAATATATTCTGGCGGCGATGTATGCCTCGCGCGCCGTGCTGATTCTCGTCTACCTGCTGGCGCCCAAGACCGAGACCACCTTCTATCTGTTCGCCGCCGGGCTGGGCCTCACCTGGCTGGCCACGGTGCCGCCCACCGCCGGCATCGTCGGCAAACTGTACGGCACGCGCTATCTCTCCACCCTGTTCGGCCTCACCCTGCTCTCGCATCAGGTCGGCGGATTTTTCGGCGCCTGGCTGGGCGGCATTGCCATCACCCGGCAGGGCAATTACGACTGGATGTGGTACGCCGATATCGCATTGGCCTCGCTGGCCGCGCTGTGCAATCTGCCGATCCGCGAGGCGCCGATCGTGCGCCTCGGCGCCTTGAAAACCGCAGCCGCCGAGTGATGATGTGGTACCTCTACCTCATCGAATGCAATAACGGTGCGCTATATGCCGGCATTACCACCGATGTGGCGGCACGCTATGCGAAACACGCCAGCGGTAAGGGTGCCAAATATACCCGCGCCAATCCGCCAAGACGCCTGATCGGCAGCAAGGCGTTCGCGGATAAATCCGGTGCCGCCAAAGCCGAGTACGCGATCCGGCAACTGCGGCGCGAAGACAAGGCGGCATTTCTATTTCTCGGCGCGGACTGAACAACTCATTTTCCCGTCAGGCTCGTCAGGCCAGGTGCCGCCTGCTATACTGCGCGCCGTGGCCTTGATCCAGTCCCCTTGCCACAGTCAACCTGACCTGCAGTAAATCCCTTCGCACCTAGACTGGCGCCAACACGGCGACAGGTCCGAGTTTTTTTCGAAAGTTCCCAATGTCTTTTTCTTCACTCGGCCTGTCCGAGGCGATTGTTCGTGCCGTTTCCGAGCACGGCTATACCACCCCGACCCCGATCCAGGCCCAGGCGATCCCGGCCGTGCTCAATGGCGGCGATCTCTTGGCCGGCGCGCAGACCGGCACCGGCAAGACCGCCGGCTTTGTGCTGCCGATCCTGCAACGCCTGACCGCAACGCCCACCGAAGGCAAACGCAAGATCCGCGTGCTGGTGCTGACACCCACGCGCGAACTCGCCGCCCAAGTCGAGGAAAGCGTTCGCACCTATGGCAAATACACCGGCATCAAATCGCTGGTGATCTTCGGCGGCGTCGGCATCAACCCGCAAATCTCGGCCATGCGCCAGGGCGTCGACATTCTCGTCGCCACCCCCGGCCGCCTGCTCGACCATCACCAGCAGCGCACTGTCGATCTTTCGCATGTCGAAATCCTGGTGCTCGATGAAGCCGACCGCATGCTCGACATGGGCTTCATCCACGACATCAAGAAAATCCTCGCGATCCTGCCGAAGAAGCGCCAGAACCTGCTGTTCTCGGCGACCTTCTCCGACGACATCAAACGCCTTGCCGACAGCCTGCTCGACAACCCGGCGCTGATCGAAGTCGCGCGGCGCAATTCGACGGTGGAAATGATCACGCAGAAAGTGCACCCGGTCGATCGCGACAAGAAAAAAGAATTGCTCACGCATCTGATCAAGCAGAACAACTGGCACCAGGTGCTGGTGTTCACGCGCACCAAGCACGGCGCCAACCGTCTTGCCGAGGGGCTCAACAAATCCGGCATCACCGCGCTGGCGATTCACGGCAACAAGAGCCAGTCGGCGCGCACCAAGGCCCTGGCCGAATTCAAGACCGGCGATCTGGCCGTGCTGGTGGCGACCGACATCGCCGCACGCGGCATCGATATCGATCAATTGCCGCATGTGGTCAACTTCGAAATCCCGAATGTGCCGGAAGATTATGTGCACCGCATCGGCCGCACCGGCCGCGCCGGCGCCACTGGTGAAGCCGTTTCACTGGTCTGTATCGACGAGAAAAAAATGTTCAACGACATCGAGCGCCTGATCAAGCGCGATGTGGAAGTCGTCGTCGTACCCGGCTTCGAACCGGACCCGCATGCCAAGGCGCAACCGATCCAGATGCGCTCGCAGGATCATCAGGGACGCGGCGGGCAAGGCCGTGGCAGGCCGGGTGGCGGCGGCTCAGGCCGTGGCGCACCTACAGGAGGTGGTCAAGGCAAGCCGCGTACGGGTGGCGGTGGTGGGAATGGAGGGGGCCGCAGCAGTTCTGGCGGTGGGCAGGGGAATCAGTCTTCGCGTGGTGGTTCATCGGTCAGCGGTTCGGGACAAGGTGCGGGGCAATCTGCTTCGCGCCCGCCGCGTGAGGGCGGTGGCGGTTCGGCCAATACTTCTGCTCGTAGCGGTGGCGGTGGTACGGCTCGTACCGCCAAGCCAGCACCGGCGTTGTTCCGCAAGGGCACGCGCTAGTCCGATCGTTTTTTCAGCCGAAAAAATTAATGCGCCCGCTGGTCTTGAGGACTGGCGGGCGCGTTTTATTTTGTGCGGCAGCTTTTGCGCCGGGACTTCAAATTGAAAAGTGAAAGTCCAGCATTGACGCAGTATTTGGGGCATTTCCGTCTCGAAAGGCGCGCGGAATGGCGTTCTATAAAAATCGCCTTACGGACAACGGGCTGATATCTAGTTGAGCTAGACATTCCTTGTTTGCCGAGGCGGCATTAGCTATAGAACTGAACGGATGAGCACCGCAGGCGGGGTCCGCATGAATGATCGGCTTGGCGCGGCAGGTTATGGCCCTTCGCGCTGCTCAGTAGGCCCTTCGAGCTGCTCAGTAATGTTTACTGCGCGGTTCCAGCCTTTCTGCGCATCAATCCACAACCATGCAAACACCGCAGACCCAGACAAGCCTACGAAGAAGAGGCAAAATGACCACGACACAAGAGACAACCAAAACAAAGTGAACAAAAAAAGAAAGATCGCGGTGTTGCGAGCAAAGAGTATTCTGAGGCGGCGGCGCGAGAACTCTTGATAGGCTTGAGCAGATTTCCAGATCCACTTTTGCGCCCTCGCGGCATTTTTCGGATCTGGTTGCTCGATGTATTTGCGGTACCACTTCCGCAACGTTTCGCCCTTGGCTCCCCAAAGGGGGCGTGTGATCCCCCATTCGATCAACAATTCGATAAAACCAGCGACCGCCTCCAGAACAAAGCCGGCAATAATGACGCCTAAGAAGCCTAGCACAGCATAGAACGCAAACGACCAATGCCATGTATCGGCAAGGTCGGGAATAACGCATTGACCCGTTCGTGCTCTATAGATAATAGATAACCCAAATGCCCGTGACCGCTTCGACTCCCGCGATAACGACATTTGCTTCAATCGAAGCAAGAGATGCGGATACAGCATTTTGCGGGGGAACGTCAGCCATGGTGTCCTCGTCTTGAATGAATTGTTAGGCCATTTTGCACAAAACACGACGGGGTCAGGTCTTGCACAAAACACGACGGGGTCAGGTCTTGCAACATATCATTTACCATTTTGCAAGACTTCACCCTTTTCATGTGCGCGGTTATTTTCCTCGGCATCGAAATGCCCATGCGCACATGCTGCCCGCCGCGACCATCGCGATCCAGGAAAACCAGACCGGTATGTCGAGAGTTGCGATATGCACCGGCCATTGATTGAACGCCCGCACCGCCTGAATCACGGCCACAACGCCGAAGACCGCACCTGATACGACGAGATAGTTATTCGACATGGTCGCACGTCCTGTTTATGTAATGACACCTGGCGCAGAGCGGGATCAACAAGCCCACTCCAGATTTTCCTCCTCGTTCCCGCCATCAAGCAAGGCCATGAGGTCCCGCAACGCAGCATTTGCTATACAGGAGGCCCGGGGTTCAAGCCGCCAAAATTCATAGAACGCCATTTGGCGCGGCTCTCCAGGCAAAAATGCCCCAAACACCGCGCCAATCCTCGATGTTCCGTCCCGCAGAACCTGATGCGAATCAATGGGGCGAAGGCGCCGAAAGCTCTATGCTGTAAGCTCAAATCCAATAAAAACACTTCGGAGGAAGACCGTGAAGCTGACACTCAATGTCAACGCGCGCAAGCAAGTGGTAACCCTTGCGCCCGAGACCCCACTTTTGTACGCCCTGCGCAACGACCTCAAATTCAACGGCCCCAAATTCGGCTGCGGCCTCGCCCAGTGCGGCGCCTGCACGGTGCATATCGACGGCAAGGCGGTGCGTTCCTGCATCACGCCGGTGAGTGCAGCGATCGGCAAGAAGATCACCACCATCGAAGGGCTCGGCACTACGGACAAACCGCATCCGGTGCAGGCCGCCTTCATCGCCGAGCAGGCCGGGCAATGCGGTTACTGCCTCAATGGCATGGTGATGGCGACGGCCGCTCTGCTGAAGGAAAACAAGGACCCGAGCGACGCCGAGATTCGCGCCGCGCTTGATGGCAATCTCTGTCGTTGCGGTTCGCATGTTCGCATCCTGCGCGCGGTGAAGCGCGCCGCCAAGGCCATGCAGGGAGGTGCCGCATGAGCACGCTCGCGCAACCTTCGCGCCGTGCTTTTTTGCAGGGCGGCGGCGCCATCGTCGTCTCCTTTGCGTTTCCGCGCTTGAGCTTTGCGCAGACTTCGACGCCGAAGGAAAAACTGGGCCTGTATGAGGGCCTCGATTCCTGGCTGGCCGTTTCACAAAATGGTGATGTCACGGTGTTCTGCGGCAAGGTGGAATTGGGCACCGGCGTCACCACCGGGCTTTCGCAAATCGTCGCCGAAGAGCTGGATTTTCCGGTCGCGCGCATTCGCATGATCATGGGCGATACCGCCATCGTTCCCGACCAGGGCACCACCACCGGCAGCAAGACCACGCAGATGGGTGGGCCGCAGTTGCGTCAGGCGGCGGCCGAGGCGCGCGCGGTGTTGAATGAACTCGCTGCGGCGAAGTTGGATGTAAGCGCCGATGCGATCGCGTTTCGCGATGGCGTCGCTGTCGTCAAAGCCGATCCTGCGAAAACGGCGACGCTCGCCGAGCTGATCGGCGGCAAACGTTTCGATCGCAGGATGACCAAAAAGGTCAAGGGCAAGGCGATTGCCGATTACACCGTGGTCGGCCAGCCGGTGCCGCGCGTGGATCTGCCGGCCAAGATCGCCGGCTCGTTCGAGTATGTGCACAATGTGCGCCTGCCGGGCATGCTGCATGGCCGCGTGCTGCGGCCGCCGGTGATGGGTGCCACCCTGGTTCGCGCCGACGCCGGCTCAATCAAAAAATTCGGCGCTCGTGTGATCGCGCGCGGCAATTTTGTCGGCGTGGTGGCATCGCGCGAGGAAGCCGCCATCGCCGCCGTGCGCGCCCTGAAAGTCGAATGGGCCCTGCCGACGGAGGCCCCCATCGGCAATGATGTCCACCGCGAATTGCGCACCTATCCCAGCGAAACCCAGGCGGTGAAGGCGAACGGCGATGTCGGCGCGGCATTCCCGCAGGCGGCCAAAATCATCAAGGCCAGCTACCTCACCCCCTTCCAGATGCACGCTTCGATCGGCCCCTCCTGCGGGCTGGCCGATGTGCGCGACGGCAGCGCCACGGTGTGGTGCGGCACCCAGCACAGCTTCGGCCTCGTCACGGCGGTGGCCAAGGTACTCGGCATTCCGGCCGGCAAGGTGCGCGTGGCCTGGACCGAGGCCTCGGGTTGTTACGGCCATAATGGCGCCGACGATTCCGCCGTCGATGCCGCGCTGCTGTCGCAGGCGGTGGGCAAACCGGTACGCGTGCAGTGGATGCGCCATGACGAGCACGGCTTCGAGCCGAAGGGCCCGGCGATGGCGATGGATCTCGCCGCCGGCCTCGATGCCGAAGGCAAAATCGTCGCCTGGGATTTCATCAATATCACCTCGACCCACAGCACCCGCCCTCGTCATCAGCCCGGCAATACTCTCGGTGGGCAGCTGACCGGCCACGCCCCGGCCTACGAACTTTCCAACGGCGGGCGCAATGCCGATGTCACCTACGAATTTCCGGCCAAACGCGTGCGCATCCGCTATCACCAGTCGAGTCCGCTGCGCCCCTCGGCACTGCGCGGCCTGTCGGGCTTTCAGAACACATTCGCCAATGAATCCTTCATGGACGAGCTGGCGGCCGCCGTCAACGCCGACCCGGTGGCGTTCCGCCTGAGTTATCTGAAGGACGAACGTGCGCGGGCCGTCATCAATGCAGTAGCAAAGCTCGCAGGCTGGGATGGCGCCGCCACGAAGAGCAAAACCGTCGGCGACGTTTCGAGCGGTCGCGGTATCGCCTTCTGCCAGTATGAAAATGAAAACGCCTATGCGGCCGTGGTCGTCGAGGTCGAGGTGAACCGCGCCAGCGGCCAGGTCAGCGTGACAAAAATGTTCGCCGCCCATGATTGCGGCCTGATTGTGAACCCCGACGGGGTGCGCAACCAGGTCGAAGGCTGTCTGATACAGGGCATGAGCCGCGCGCTGTTTGAGGAAGTCGCATTCGACCGCAGCGGCGTCACCGCGCTGGACTGGACCGCCTATCCGATCGCACGGTTCGCGGATATTCCGCAGGTGGTGGAAGTCGAACTCATCAGCCGGCCCGACAGGCCTTCGGTCGGCGCCGGCGAGGGAGCGACCTGCCCGGTCGCCGCCGCCATCGGCAATGCCATTTTCAACGCCACCGGCGCACGCCTGCGCCAATATCCCTTCAAGCCGGAACGCATCAAGACCGCACTCGCCAACCTTCGATCCACTGGAGACGCTGCATGAGAAAATCCCTCGCCTTTCTGTCCTGCCTCGGCTTGACGCTGTCGGCCTTGGTGCCGGTCTTTGCCGATGAGTTGAAACTCTATGCCGCCGCTGGCGTGAAATCGCCGCTGGTTGAAGCCGCCCGGGATTTTGAAAAAGCCACCGGCCACAAGATCGTCATGGAGTTCGATCCCGCCGGTACGGCCGAGAAAAAATTCATCGACGATCCCAAGGCCGCCTTCCTGATCACCGCGGAGCAACGCATCAGTGACGCGGAAAAAAGCGGCAAGCTGAAAAACGGCCTGACCACCATCATCGGCGATACCGTCGGTGGTTTCGCCGCCACGCCGGGCCAGCCCAAGCCCGACATTTCCACTCCGGAAAAACTGCGCGCGGCATTGCTGGCCGCACCGCGCATTGTGTTCTCGGATCCGGCCCGCGGCGCCACCGTGGGCGCCCATTTCATGAAGGTGATTGAAGCGCTGGGCATCAAGGACGAAGTGCTGAAAAAGGCCGTGCTGGCCAAGGACGGTATCGAGACCATGCATATGGTGCTCGACGGCAAGGCCGATCTGGGCATCACCCAGCTCAGCGAAATCATGCAGTCGAACCGCGCCGCCCTGGTCGGACCATTCCCGAAAGAATTTGATCTGGCCACGACTTACGCGCTGTGGCTGCACAATGACGCGCCGGCCGCCGCCAGGGATTTTGTCAAGCTGATTACCAGCCCGGCGGAACGCGCCAAACTGGTTGAACACGGACTGCGCCCGCCAGCATAGAATAGGCGGCATGCTGGCCGCGTTCACCTTACTGCTGGTATTTCAGACTATAGGCGAGGTGCTGGCGCGCGTGCTGGCACTGCCGGTTCCCGGTCCCGTCATCGGCATGGCGCTGCTGTTCGCCTGGTTGACCATTCGTCGCGGCCCGTCCGGCGAATTGCGCAGCACCGCTACCCAGTTGCTGTCGCACCTTTCCCTGCTGTTCATTCCCGCCGGTGTCGGGGTGATGCTGCATTTCGAGCGCCTGCGCAGCGAATGGCTGCCGATCTCGGCCGCGCTGCTCATCAGCACCACCGCGACCATCGCGGTCAGCGCATGGGTGTTGAATAAACTCAAGCGCAAGACGCCCGCGCCATGATGCCGACGGCAATACCCAATGCGCCCAGTGCGGCACATGAAGTCTGGGTCTACCTTTCTTCCTCGCCCCTGTTGTGGCTGACCCTGACCCTGATCGCCTACCAGGGCGCTTATGCCCTTTATCGTCGCAGCAATTTCAACCCCCTGCTGAACCCGGTGGCGCTATCCGTCATCGTGATCGTCGCCACCCTCAAGCTGAGCGACACCCCTTATCAGCTCTATTTCGACGGCGCGCAGTTTGTGCATTTCCTGCTAGGCCCGGCGGTGGTGGCACTGGCCATTCCCTTGTATGCGCAATTCGAACATCTGCGCCGCGATGCCCTCGGCATCGTCGTCGCATTGCTGGCCGGCGCGGTCACTGCGGTCGTCACGACGATCGGCGTGGCCTGGGCATTGGGCGCCAGCGATACCACGCTGCGCTCCCTGGTGCCGAAAAGCATCACGGCGCCAATCGCGATGGGTATCAGCGAAAAGCTCGGCGGCGCGCCCTCGCTGACGGCGGTGCTGGTGATCGCCACCGGCATCATCGGCGCGGTCTGCGCCAAATACATCCTGAACGCCCTGAAAATTTCCGATCATGCGGTGCGCGGATTTTCGGTCGGCGTGGCTGCCCATGGCATCGGCACCGCGCGCGCCTTCCAGGTCAGCGAGCAGGCCGGCGCCTTTGCCGGACTGGCGATGGGGTTGCACGGGCTGATTGCCGCGATCGGCATGCCCTTGCTATTGTTGCTGTGGCCACGCTAACACTACCCCTGATGACTTCACCCACGCGGCGCACCGCTTCTGGTACGCACTGGCACGCACCTTGCTAACAAAGAGTCTAATATGCGCTTGCATCGCGCCTTCAAATTGCAGCATGCCGTTGTGAAAACCATTTGAAATCACCGATAAGGGTCGGATAATACTTATGAGCAAACAGGATGGTGGGCAGGAATTGATCAGCCGACGCGCGCTGTTGTCGATGATCGGCAAGGTGGCCGGCGGCAGCGCGATGTATACCGCGATGAATGCCATGGGGTTCGCGGCCGAATCGCCCTACGCAGGGCGCCTGAACTTGCAGGGCGCGCCCAAGGGCACCACGATTCTGGTGCTGGGCGCCGGGGTCACCGGTCTGGTGGCGGCCTTTGAGTTGCGCAACGCCGGTTATCAGGTCAAGGTATTGGAGTACAACAATCGCGCCGGTGGTCGCGCATGGACATTGCGCGGCGGCGATGAATACACCGAACTCGGCGGCTTCACGCAGCGCTGCGAATTCGACAAGGGGCTCTACATCAATCCGGGGCCCTGGCGCATTCCTTATCATCACTACGGCATCCTCGATTACGCCAAGCGTCTGGGCGTGCCGCTGGAGCCCTTCATACAAGTGAATTACAACGCCTATCTGCATTCGAAAAAAGCCTACGGCGGCGTGCCGCAGCGCTTTCGCCATGTGCAGACCGACTATCAGGGCCACGTCGCCGAATTGCTGAGCAAGGCGGTCAACAAGAACCAGCTGGATCAGGCCGTCACCACCGAGGACAAGGAAAAACTGCTGGCCTCGCTGCGAAGCTGGGGCGCGCTCGACAAGGACAATCGTTACCTTGCGAGCCACGAATCCAGCGGCCGCCGCGGCTACGATGTGCCGCCCGGCGGCGGACTGATGCCGAAACCGGTGCCGTCCCAACCGCTGGCATTGAGTGAACTGCTCCAGTCGGGCCTGTGGGCGCATCTCGCACAGGGCAATGACCAGACCCATCATTCGGCCATTTTCCAGCCGGTCGGCGGCATGGACCAGATTGCCCAGGCGATCTACCGTCAGGTGGCCGATTTGGTGCAGTTCAATGCCAAGGTCACCAAAATAGAGCAGAGCGAACGCGGCGTGACCGTCAGCTACACCGATTCTGCCGGCGGCAATCTGCAACAGACCAAGGCGGACTGGTGCGTCTGCACCATCCCGCTGTCGATTCTCAGCCAGATCGATATCACGGTCGGCGCCGCCATGCTCGACGCCATCCAGGCAGTACCCTACGAAGCTTCGGTCAAGGTCGGGCTGCAATTCAAGCGTCGCTTCTGGGAGCAGGACGACTCCATCTATGGCGGCATTTCCTATACCGATATGCCGATCCAGATGGTGTCCTATCCTTCCACAGGCTACGGCAGTCCAGGCAAGGGCGTGATGCTCGGCGCCTATATCTGGGGGCCGAACGCCTACGAATTCACCTCGCTGGAGCCGAAGGAACGCGTGCGTCTCGCCGTTCACTACGGTTCAAAAATTCACCCGCAGTATCTGCAGGAATTTGAAACCGGTGTGGCCGTGGGCTGGCACCGGGTGCCCTGGACCAATGGCTGTTTCGGCAACTGGTCGGAGGCGGCGCGCACGCAGCACTACAAGAATCTTTGTCAGATCGACGGACGCATCGTGCTGGCCGGCGAGCATGCCTCGCTGATTCCGGCATGGCAGGAGGGCGCGGTACTGTCTGCGCACGACGCCATCAGCCGTCTGCACGCGCAGATCAAATCTAAAGCATGACTGGAGAATCGACCGTGAAAGCGATTATTTTCTGCCGCGCACTCGCCCTGCAGCTTGGTTGCGCAACTCTGTTGTCACTCACCCCGGCTCTGGTGCATGCCGACGATCCGGTGCTGCCGCCCATTTCGGAAGGCTGGCGTTTCATCGAACAGGACGGACCCAGTCTGTATCGCGCCATTTGCCAGGGTTGTCATATGCCGGATGGCCAGGGCGCAAAGGGCGCCGGTATGTACCCGGCGCTGGCAAACAACCCCCGCCTTGCGGCCTCGCCGTATATCGTCTACAACGTATTGCATGGCCGCCATGGCATGCCCGGCTTCGGGAATTTTCTCAGCGATGCGCAGGTGGCGACCGTGGCAAACTATGTGCGCTCGAACATGGGCAATCATTACAGCGATGCCGTGAGCGCGGCCGATGTCGCCAAGCTGCGCTGATCGCAGCTGGTGCGGCGTGTGCATCACACCTTCCATCAATCCAATCGACAAGGGGATAAAAATGAAAGTTACTTCCGGGCTGTTGCTGTGTGCTGCGGCGCTTATGGTCACGCTTGGCGCCTGCGATCGCGGCGCCGCCGATGTCATCCGTCACAAGAATCCCGGCTCGAATTTCCCGATTGCCATGGCCGTTGAGGTCCCGGCCGGCAAGACCACCGTCTACATGAGCGGCGCCGGCGCAGCGATCGCCGACAAGACACTGCCGCCGACCAGCCCGGCAGCGTATGGCGATACCAAGGCGCAGACCATCAGCACACTGGAAAAAATTCGCGCGCAGCTGCAGAGCCTCAATCTGGACATGAAGGACGTCGTCAAGATGACGGTGTTTCTCGTGGGTGACCCGGCCAAGGAAGGCAAGATGGATTTCGCCGGGTTCATGGAGGGCTACACCAAATACTTCGGGGACGCCGCCAAACAGCCCAATCTTCCTGCACGCTCCACTGTGCAAATTCCCGCCTTGGCCAACCCCGGCTGGCTGGTGGAGATTGAAGTTACGGCAGTACGTCCGAAATAATTTGCACCCTATTCACTGTAATCCAGGGCAGAATCGGTCGGTCGCCGCCGTGCCGACGTGATGCAATTGCGCATTGCCGATGCGGCCGATGTCCCCGCCCTGCAGAAACTGATCACGCGCTCGGGGCTGGGACTCAGCGAGCCGTACTACACGCGCGAGCAGACGGAAGCGGTCACCCGCCATGTGTTTGGCGTCGATTCGCAACTCGTCATCGACCGCACCTATCTGCTGATTGAATCGCCGCAAGCCATTGTCGCCTGCGGCGGCTGGAGCAAGCGCCGCACCCTGTTCGGCGGCGATCAGGCCAAGCGCGGCGAAGATCCCCTGCTCGACCCAGCGACCGAACCCGCCCGCATTCGCGCTTTCTTTGTCGATCCGACAATGGCCCGGCGCGGCCTCGGGCGGCAATTGCTGGACGAATGCACACGGCAGGCGCAGGCCGCCGGTTTCACCGCGCTGGAACTGGCCTCGACCCTGCCGGGCGAGCCCTTGTATCTCGCCTGCGGCTTTGCCGCGGTCGAGCGTTTTGAATTGACACTGCCGGGTGACATCCGCGTTCCGCTGACGCGAATGCGCAAGGAGATCTGAAAGCTGCACGACCTTTCGACGCAGTCACAAAAAAACAGGGCCTTGGGGGCCCTGTTTTTTTTATGACTGCGTTGTTGATGTTGAAGAGGGCTTTAAAACGAGTAGCTGACCCTTGCGTAGTAATAGCCGCCATTGATGCCGATCGGCGAGAAGCTGGGATAGATCGTGACCGCCGCATTGTCCAGACCTGCCCGCTGGGCCGCCAGCAAACCGGGGCTGACCTTGTTCGGGTACTGATTGAACAGATTGTTCGCACCCACCGACACGGTCACCGATTTGGTCAGCTGGTTGGAAACCTCGAGATCGGTGATGGCCTTGCGCGTGATGGTGGTCTTGAAATACTGGCCACCGTCTTCGGTGCCGTATTCCGAAGATGGGCCGTAGATCGTTTCACGCAGATTGACCGTCCAGGCACCGAGTTTCCACAGCGCCGACAAATTGATGCGGTACTTCGGCGTGGCCGTTTCCAGATCAGATATCGCCGTCGCATCCAGCAAGGTCTGCGGCAGCAATTGCGCGGGCGCCTGGTTGATCTTGGTGACTTCGACCTTGTTGTAGTTGCCTGCCAGACCCCAATCGACACGGCCATAGGGACCATAGTTGCTGGCATAGCTCAGCACCAGTTCCGCGCCGGTGCTCTTGGTGTCGGCCGCATTGGAAAAGATGTTGATGCCGGTGAAGGTTACGGTCGGGTCCAGCACATTGCCGTTGGCCAGAATCGCCGCCGTAACCGCCGGCGAATTGACGGCGCCGCCGGAACCGTACAGCGCGCCGCTGCCCACAATGCGCTTCTTGATCTTGATCTGGTAACCGTCCAGGGTGACCGTCATCTTGTCGATGGGATGCGCCACGAAACCGAGGCTGAAGTTTTGCGATTTCTCCGCCTGCAGACCATCAACGCCGACCAGCTTGGCGCCGGCCGAATTCGGCGCCAATTGCACAAAGGCCGAGGTCGGCGACACATTGGTGGCCGAGTAATATTCCTCGGCCAGGGTCGGCGCGCGGAAGCCGTTGCTGATCGTGCTGCGCATCGCGAATGCCGGCGTGAAGTCGTAGCGGCCGGTCAATTTGCCGACGGTGGCGCTGCCGAAGTCGCTGTAGTGCTCAAAGCGTGCGGCTGCATCGAGCTTCAATTTTTCGATCGGCGAACCGGCGAAGTCCACATAACCCGAGTAGTTGGTGCGGCGATGCGAGCCCGCATCCGTCAGCGAGAAGCCGGGGAAGGATTGGGCACCTTCCTTGTAGCGCGAGGCCGCATCGCCGGGCCCGATGTCGTACTTGTCGGTGCGCTGCTCCAGGCCGACCGCTACCGTCAGCGGCGATTTCCAGCCGACGCTGAAATCGCGGCTGAAATCCAGGTTATTGGTCCATTGGCTGGCGATGAATTCGCCGGCGTGGAAATCCTTGGGCGTATAGCCGGTGTCGTTGTACAGGGAAACGTTGCCTGAATTGACCGTGCTGATTTCATGCTTGTCCTTGCCATAGACGCTGCTCAGGTCCCAGTTCCAGTCCGCCACCTTGCCCTTGACGCCGCCGGTGAAGGCGTAATCATCTTCCTTGGTTTGTTCGCTTGGGTTGAAGCCCAATGGATAGAGGGCCGGCAAGCGCGTCGGCATGCGGTAATTCTCGTAGGCCTGCGCGCGCTTCTGTCCATAGGTCGCGGTGCTGTAGACCTCCACGCCGCCGCCCATATCAATGCCGGCATTGGCCGTCATCGTCGTCAGATGGACGCGCGGGTCGCCCGAGATATGGTTCACATAAGGGTAACCCGGCACCTGGGTCAGCTGTGGACTCGCCGCCAAATTGGCAGGGTCAATCACGCGCGGATCAATGCCGCCACGGTCGCTGCGGCCGCGGTATTTCGATTCGGCGCTGATGTTGAGGAAGGCGCGCTCGAAAGGCTTCAGACCCATATTGGCGGAAATATCCGCCGTACGTCCGCTGCCGTCGAAGGCCGTACGCTTTCCACCGTCGAAATATTTTCCTGCGGTCACGGTGACCGAGCCGCCCTGATCATAGTTTTTCAGGATGATGTTGATCACGCCGGCGATGGCGTCCGAGCCATACTGGGCCGCGGCGCCTTCCAGCAACACTTCGATATGGTCGATTGCGGAAACCGGAATGAAGTTCAAATCCGCCGATGCGCCGCCCTGGAATGCGCCACCGAGCACGGCCAGGTTGGCGGTGCCATGGCGACGCTTGCCGTTGATCAGGATCAGGGCATGGTTGGGGCTGAGGCCGCGCAATTTTGCCGATAACGTCAGGTTGGCGGTATCACCACCGAATGCCTGCGCGGTAAACGAAGGGACGTTTTGCGCCATCGCCTGGATCAGGTCGGGCAGACCCGTTCTTTCCAGGGTACTGATATCGAGAACCTGAATCGGCGATGGGCTATCGACGGCTTTCAGGCCGGTAGTCCGCGTGCCGGTCACGATCACCGCATCGATTTTTTCCGGGACGGGGGCCGCCACGGCGCTGGTGGCGCCCGATGCGGCCTGCGCGCAGGCGAGACCGGACTGGACCGCGATTGCCAATAAACTTAATCTGCACATCGTCTTCTTCATGTCTATCCCTTTCGGTAGATATTGAGTGCTGTAAATTGAATGCAGGCCGGTGATTTGATTAATGTCCTCGCGCAGACAAATTCATGGTGACTCTCAAGCTCACACTGGCTCGTAAGGTAATTAGCAGGGACCGTGCCAACCGCGCCCTAGACAGGCAGCGTCGGCGCGCCCTTTGGCAGGCTCCACGCAGTTGAGTCGGAGGAGGCGTCGCCGTTTTCTTCAATGGCGAACAGGGTGCGCAGCAGCGCGAGAGGACGTCGGGATGGCCGATGGAATTGTTTTCTGCACGACCCGATCAGGATGCCGCTGAGGGCATGCCATCCTGTTTTGGTGCGTTCCTCCTTGCGGCACGCACCAGCATGGTCAGTCGCCGACCGTTACTCTGCTGAAGGGAAGCGCCTTCCCCAGAAATCGACGAGCCGCGTATCGGCATCGACGCGCCGCACCACCTCCGCCATTTTCGGCGCCACAGCATAGAAACGCGAACGCCAGGGACCAAAGCGCGAGACCACGGCCACGTAAAGATCCAGGACACTCAGCTCGTCGCCCAGCAGATAGCGCTGCGGCGAAATTTGCGCATCCATGTTCTGCCAGCAGAACGCGATGCGTTCATGAACGGCATCTACCACCGACTCACGCGCGGCCGGCGGCGCGCCGATGCGCGCGACATCGGGCTTGATCCAGTGCAGGGAATAGATAGCGGCGGAAACATACACCATCCAACGCAGGAACTGGTGGCGTTGCGCATCGCCAGGCGACGGAGCGAGCCGGGCTTGCGGGTGCCGGTCCGCGAGGTCGATGAGAATGGCCGCACTTTCCGTCATGATTTCTCCATCCGGAAAAATCAGCGTCGGGATCTGCCGCATCGGATTGCTGGCCGCGATCCGTTCCCGCGCCGCCGCTTCCACCCAGGTGGCACCCTCGATCAGGTCATAGGGTATGTCCAGCAATGTCAGTGCCGCCTCGACCGCTACCGAACCGGAGCCGGCGGCGCCGTACAGTTGCACAGGCTTCATTTACCCTCGCTGGCAAATAAAAAATCAAACTCAAGCACTGGCGCGGATTTCCGGCCATTTTTGGCCCAGAAGGCGCGCCAAATGGCGTTCTGCATATTTTTCAATTGGCCGCCGAAAGATCGCACCACATATGCACTTTGGTCAGATATTGCCCGTCGACCGCGATCGCCAGCGGCTCGACGCCGAACACCGCAAATCCGCAGCGCTCGTAAAGGGCCTGCGCCCCGGCATTACCCTGCGTGACAGTGAGCTGCACCAGCTTGATACCGCCGCGCGCTTTCGCCTGTTCAAGCGCCGCCATCACCAGGCGCCGGCCTAGTCCAATGTTTCTGTATTCCGATGGCACATACATGCCGAACAGGGTGGCCTTGTGGCGCGCTTTCTCGCGCGTCTCGAACGACAGCCCGGCAACCCCGGCGAGGCGCGATTCCGCAAATGCGCCGAATACCATTTCATTTGCCAGCGCCGCCATGTCGAGACGCGACTCCCACCAGGACAGCGGCAGCGCCGTACGCTCGGTCACGCTGGAGGTGAATGCGGCGGGATGACGGGCATAGGCGTCGAGCATCAATTGTCGATAGCCGGGAGCATCAGGGGGAATGAGGCGGCGGATGGTTGCCATCATTGGTCCATTAGCGGTTGAGCACTAGGCAGGCAGCACCTGGTTCCACCAGGCGTCGGCTGCCGCCTCACCACGCTTGCGGCGCAGATATCGATAACCGGTATTGGCGGCCGTCTCGGCGATGGCGCGGTCATTGTTCAAGGCAGTTTCCAGGTGCAGCAAACCATTCTCGTCTTCTTCAGCCAACAGGGCACAGCCATAAAAATATTCCGCGCGCGGAAACGGCCCGCCCGGCTGCGCAATCAGGTGGGCCAGAACCGGCTTGGCCGCCGCAAGTGATTCGAACTCGGCGGTCAGCAGGGCGCGCTCATGCAAATCGTGCAGGGGCATTGCGTCGAGCGGCTGCGCAGATAATTTTTTCAAGTCGCCCTTCGCGCGCGTCACGTACTGGTAGCGCGTCTCCCATTTGGTCTTCGATTCCTTCCACCAGGACTGGTCGAATTCATCGATCAGCTGTTTGGCAAAGGGCCCCAGCAGCGCCTCGGCTGCCGTGCGTTCCACTGGCGGCGGAACGCGCTTGCGCTCCCCCATGGCCTCCACGCGGTCGCGCAGGCAGGGATGGGTATCGAGCAGGTCGGAATCCTCGCGCCAGGCCTCGGCGAGACGCTCCTCGTTTGCCCATTGTGAATAGCTGGCGGCGAATGCCATGCGCATCGAGGCATAGGGTTGAAAGGCCGGCTTGATGCGGACATCGGCCTGCTCATGGAAGGTCGACCAGTAATCCTGCGCGAACCAGCGGCCTGACAGTGCGGAACGCAGCAAACCGTCGGCACTGTGTTCGGTGCCGACCAGTTCACCGGCGGTGAGATCGGCCTCATATTCGTTCTGCCGCGACAGCACAAAGGTGTAGGCGTTGTAGACCGGCATGAAGCGCACCAGAGCATTGGCCATCAGCCCATGCGCAAAGCTGGCATCGGCATTGTCCCTGACCTTTTCGTAAAGCGCGCCCAGGGTGCGGCGCTGGCGATAGACCCAGGCGCCGATCTTGCCGTGCGCGCCGCAGAGATGCCCGTATTCATGGCCGATCACGGCCAGCATTTCCTTGGGCGCCACACCCAGCAGGAAAGGCAGGCCAAGAATCAGGTAGTTGACATGGCCGCCGAACAACCCGAAGCGCGGCCGCTGGACAATGGCGGCGTTGTAATCGCGATCGATCAGCACATGATGGATCGGCGGCCCGCGCAGCTTGTGGCGCATCTTGTCGATCACCTCGAACAGTTTGGGCGCCTCGCTGCGGCCGATCTCGCGCCCTTCCGGTTTCGGCAGGCGCATCAGCAGCATGCGCAACACCACAAAGAACACCGGCAACATCATCAGCGCCAGAATGCCGACCTTGACCATGGCGGCCGCGTGATGGCGCCAGCTGGCGTGCACCAGAATCCAGTAGAGCAGCCCGGCAATGCCGCCGAGGGTCGCGAACAGGGCGACGTAGGCGGCGGCACTGATCGCCAGCACCTTGTTGCGAAAGGCCAGGGGCCGGCTCAGGGATTCCGCCTCGAGGCGGCGAATGAGCCCTTCATATTCATCGCGATCCAATGCTTGCTCCTGTCGCCCCCTGCCGGGTCGGTCCGCTTTATTGGCAATCGGCCATTACTTCAGCGCACGATAACGAATCCGCTTCGGCCGCGCGCCCTCGTCGCCGAGGCGACGGCGCTTGTCGAATTCGTATTCGTTGTAGTTGCCGTCGTAGAACACCCAGTGCGAATCGCCTTCGCAGGCGAGGATATGGGTGGCGATGCGATCCAGGAACCAGCGATCGTGCGAGATCACCATCACACTGCCGCCGAATTCCATCAGCGCGTCTTCCAGCGCACGCAGGGTTTCCACGTCGAGGTCGTTGGAGGGCTCGTCGAGCAGCAGCACGTTGCCGCCCTGCAACAGCGTCTTGGCCATATGCAGGCGGCCGCGCTCGCCGCCGGACAGGCTGCCGACCAGCTTTTGCTGATCGCCGCCCTTGAAGTTGAAGCGGCCGATATAGGCGCGCGACTGCATCTCGAAACGGCCGATCTGCATGATGTCGGCGCCGCCGGACACCGCCATCCACACGGTCTTTTCATTCTCGAGCGCGTCGCGCGATTGATCGACGTAAGCGAGATTCACCGTCGGCCCGATCTTGACCTCGCCGCTATCCGGTTTCTCGCGGCCGGCGATGAGATTGAACAGGGTCGATTTACCGGCGCCGTTGGGGCCGATGATGCCGACGATCGCGCCGGGCGGCACCTTGAAGCTCAGGTCGTCGATCAGCAAACGATCGCCGAACGCTTTCGACACATTCTTGAATTCGATCACTTCATTGCCGAGGCGCTCGCCGACCGGGATGAAAATCTCCTGGGTCTCGTTGCGCTTCTGGTATTCGAAGCTGGAGAGTTCCTCGAAGCGCGTCATGCGCGCCTTGGATTTGGCCATGCGCCCTTTCGGGTTCTGCCGCACCCACTCCAGCTCTTTTTTCAACGCCTTCTGGCGGGCCGATTCGCCGGATTCCTCCTGCGCCAGACGATCTTTCTTCTGGTCCAGCCAGGAACTGTAATTGCCCTTCCAGGGAATACCCGATCCACGATCCAGTTCCAGGATCCATTCGGCGGCGTTGTCCAGAAAATAGCGGTCATGGGTGACGGCGACCACGGTGCCGGGGAACGCCTGCAGGAACTGCTCCAGCCAATCCACACTCTCGGCGTCCAGATGGTTGGTCGGCTCGTCCAGCAGCAGCATGTCCGGTTTCGACAGCAGCAGCCGGCATAGCGCCACGCGGCGCTTTTCACCGCCGGACAGGTTCTTGATCACCGCCTCCCAGGGCGGCAGGCGCAGCGCGTCGGCGGCGATTTCCAACTGCACTTCGACGTTCTCGCCATCCGAGGCGCCAATGATTGCTTCGAGCTCGGCCTGCTCGGCGGCCAGCGCATCGAAATCGGCGCCCTCTTCGGCGTAGGCCGCATAGACTGCGTCAAGTCTGGCTTTCGCCTTGAGCACGCCGCCGATGCCCTCTTCCACCGCCTCGCGCACGGTATGCGCCGGGTTCAGCTGCGGCTCCTGCGGCAGATAGCCGATATTGAGGTTCGGCATCGGAATGGCCTCGCCCTCGATTTCCTTGTCGAGGCCGGCCATGATCCTGAGAATGGTCGATTTGCCCGAGCCGTTCAGGCCCAGCACGCCGATCTTGGCGCCGGGAAAAAACGAGAGCGATATATCTTTGAGAATCTGGCGTTTGGGCGGAACAATCTTGCCCACGCGGTTCATGGTGTATACGTACTGTGCCATTGGAATGCCGTCGGTTGTTGCGGGAAGACGCGTAGCTTACAGGAGCAAGGCGGGTTGCTGCATGACCGCGCGCCGGAAAGCCACGAACCCGGGCTGTTCTGCAAAGGAGAAATGCCCCGGACCCCGCGCCAATGCTGGTATTTGGCCATTTGCCTGTCTCGTCCACAGACGGCACTTGACGTCCTGCCCGCGGTCGTTCCAGTATCTTCAACTGGACTTGTCAACACCGATTTCAATATGAGCGAAGATTCGCCCCTCAGCATCGAACAACTCCTCGCCGCGCTCGATATCGAGTGCCGCTTCCGACAGGCCAAGATCCGCCAGTCGGCTTCGATGAAAGACGTCATGCAGTTGAAGGATCTTGAACTGCGCGACGAGGTGCGCACCCGTACCCACGAAATCGCCGGGCCCAAGGCGCTGGAAAACACGGCCGAAAAACGCATGCGCGAACTGCTCGACGGGCACCTGATGGATTTGCGCGGCCAGCGCGAGGTGGCGGCGCTGGATGCCCTGCGCAGCCAGTTCCTGCACCGCGAGTGGGTCTTCCTCAAGGCCGCGTTCCCCCTGCTCTATCGCGAGGCGGAAATCGAATCGGAAAAGCTGATCATCCGTCTGGAGCGCGAAACCGAATCCCGCCGCAAGCGGATGCGCGGCAAGAGCTGAGCGTCGCTTGTCCATTTCCCCGCGGCTGCGTGGATTCTCGCCGTTACCCGAGCAAATGTCTGTTTGGCGATCCGCCGTTCACGCCGCCCAACAGCCATTGGCGCAATTGCCGCTGCGCTCCGTCTGATTGCCGCCCCCGGATCGGCAGCTTTGTCTAATATGGCTGCATTCCAACCCGGGAGAGGCGCATGCTGCAAGCAAACCAACTCACCAAAACCTATGGCGATCACACCGTGGTGGCCGGGGTCTCGCTGCATGTAACCGCCGGCGAAATCATCGGCCTGCTGGGCCCCAATGGCGCCGGCAAGACCACCACGATCTCGATGCTGTGCGGGCTCACGCCGGCGGACAGCGGCACTGTCGTCATCGATGGAAAGTCGATGCACGACGACATCAACGCGGCCAAACGCCGCATCGGCCTGGTACCGCAGGACATCGCCTTATACGAAACCCTGTCCGCCATCCGCAATCTGGAAACCTTCGGCGCCTTGTATGGGCTCCGCGGCGGCGAATTGAAGCAGCGCGCCGGCGATGCGCTGGAAATGGTCGGCCTCGCCGATCGCGCCGGCGACAAGCCCGCCACCTTTTCCGGCGGCATGAAGCGCCGGCTCAATATCGCCTGCGCCCTGGTGCACAATCCCGACATCCTGCTGCTCGATGAGCCGACTGTCGGCATCGACCCGCAAAGCCGCAACGCCATTTTCGACAACCTCGAAAGCCTCAAGGCACGCGGCAAGGCGCTGATCTACACCACCCACTACATGGAAGAGGTCGAACGGCTCTGCGATCGCGTGGTGATCATGGATCATGGCAGAGTGATCGCCAGCGACACCCTGGCCGGCCTGTACCGGCAGCTGCCGGCCGCGCAATCGCTGACCGTTGAACTCGAAGGCACGGTCAATGTGACGGCGCTGTCGCGCGAAGCCGGCGTCAAAAACGTGCAACAACAGAACGGCCGCCTGATTGTCGGCATGGACGATCTTGCCGCCACCTCGGCGCCGGTGCTGGCCTGGCTGGCGGCGCGCGGCCATCGCGTCAACCATATCGCCTCGGACCGCGCCAATCTGGAAAGCCTGTTTCTCAATCTCACCGGCCGCCAATTGCGCGACTGAACCATTGCCGACACGACAAGGGAACCCCATGAATATCTCGATGAACGCCCTGCGCGCTCTGGTGCGCAAGGACCTGATCCTGTATTTCTCCAACCGTCGCTCGCTGCTGATCACCCTGCTGGCGCCGATCCTGATCGCCGCTTTTTTCGGCTCGCTGTTTGGCGCCGGCAATGCCAAACCCTCGCGCATCCCGATTGCGGTGGTCGATCTCGACAACAGCGCGGTCACCGGGAAAATCGTCGCCGCCATGCAGGCCGACGCCACGCTCGATGTGCAGCCGATGGCGGAGACGGCCGCGCGCGAACTGGTGCTGAAGGGCAAGATGCGCGCCGCCGTGGTGTTCCCGGCAAATTTCGGCGCGGACGCGAGCCGCGCCATGTTCCGCAATATCGACAAGCCGCAGGTGCGCATCGACTACGACCCCTCGCAAAGCATCACCTTGCAGGTGGTCAATGGCGTGCTCGCCCAGCACATCATGAAAGCCGTATCGCAGACCATGTTCAGTGGCGATGGCGCGAATCCACCGCTGGCCAGCGCCCGCGAGGATGTCGGTAAATCCGCCGCCATGAGCGAGACCGAAAAACGCGACTTGCTCGGCTTGTTCGACAGCGTCGAACGTGTGCAGACGCGTTTTTCCCTGGACAAGACGACCGGCGCCGGCACCGCCGGCAAGGGCGGCATGGGCGGCTTCGAATTGCCCTTCACCACCAAGGCCGAGGCGGTGATGTCGAACCGCGACAGCAAGTACAACGGCTATTCGCAATCCTTCGCCGGGATGAGCGTGCAGTTCATCCTGTTCATGGGTATCGATCTCGGCGTAGGGCTTTTGCTGGCACGCCGCCTCGGCCTGTGGAAGCGCCTGCGCTCGGCGCCGATTTCACGCTCGCTGCTGTTGCTCAGCGCGATGGCCAGCACTACTCTCATCGCCAGTCTGCTGATGCTGTGCATCTACGCGGCGGCCATCGCCTTCTTCGGTGTGCGCATCGAGGGCAGTATCGCCGGCTTTCTCGGCATGGTCCTGTCCTTCGGCCTGCTCACCGCCACTTTCGGTCTGCTGATCGCCGCCCTCGGCAAAACGCCCGAAGCCACGCGTGGCCTCGCGGTGCTCGCCACCCTGCTGCTGGTGATGCTGGGGGGCGCCTGGGTGCCCAGCTTCATCTTCCCCGAATGGTTGCAGACAGTCTCGCTGGCGATACCGACTCGCTGGGCCATCGACGGCCTGACCGCGATGACCTGGCGCGGCCTTGATTTCAGCGCCGCCATCGCGCCGATCGCGGCAACGCTGGGCTTTTCGCTGCTGTTCGGCGCCGTTGCGATCTGGCGATTTGATTGGGAGGAGTAGCGGCAGCGTCACGAGTGGAGGTAACCGCAAAAAAACGCTGTCGCCCCGGCGAAGGCCGAGGTCCGATTTACGTTAGCGGGTCGTGGCCTTTGCCATGGCGACATCTCGTTGTTGTAGGGTGGGCAACGCGCAGCGTGCCCACGCGGTTGGCGGTGGCGAACATCGATGGTGGGCAACCTGCGCTCTTGCCCACCCTATGGAAATCAAAAACCAAACTCCAGCATTGGCGCGGCGTTTGGAGCACAAATGCCTCAAACACCTCGCCAAATGGCGTTCTACGCTTTTTTATTCGCGTTTTAAAACCTGGGGCGGCACAGGGAAATATGACGCTGGCGCACCAATGATGGCCTTGCGGAATTCTCTTGGTGAATACCGCAAGCGCTGCGGACATATCCGGCATCGACGAAACAAGGGCATCGCGCATTTTGATCTATCGGTCCAGCTGGGGGAGAAATCTGAAATACTTCCCGGGCCAACGAGGCAAGAGATAGAGGATGCATTGACGGCGCTTCGTCAATTTATGAACATAGTCTTCGCTCACTATGAACAAACGCAGATGGCATATGAGCGCTTTTCACTTCAAAGCGATGGACAAACTTTGTTGTATGAATTGAAGAAAGCTCAACGCTATGAGCAACTCCAAAAGCTAGGCACAATCCCATTTGACGACATTTTCAAAAGTCCCCATTTCGGCGTCTAACCCCAGCAGCACGTAGGGCGCAATAGCCAGCGGGCATTGCGCCGCATGAAAATCACTTGCAGATTGGGTTCGGCATGGAACAATGCTTTTGGAAAAAACAGTTATACAAAAATTTATAACAAATCTCAGCAGATTGTTGATCTTGGTGGCTCCGCATTCGGCGCAATGCCCGCTGGTTATTGCGCCCTGCGCGTGCTGCACCTTTAGAGCAACTTCTGTTGCTCTGGACATTGCGTTAGGCCGACATCCGAACATGCGAGAGGAGAATCATGAGTAAAGTATTCGTCAACGTTGGGCTTAGCCTCGATGGCTACATGGCACCGGAAGGAATGACCATGGAGAATTCCGAGTACAAGAACTGGGGCGCCAAGTGGGGTGCGCTGATGGCCTGGATCATCAATCAACAGTACTTCCGCGAGAACCTCAAGCTCGGACCAGGGGGAGAGACCGGCCCGGTCAATGACCTGCTTCGCAGCACCACGGAGCGCATCGGTGCCAACATTATGGGTAAGCGAATGTTCGACCAAGGCGAGCGCGCCTGGCCAGAGGAGGCTCCGTTTCACACACCGGTATACGTTCTTACCAATGAGAAACGCGAACCCTGGGCGCGCCCGGGCGGGACGACTTTTTACTTCATCAATGACGGGCCGGAGCGTGCCCTTGAGCTGGCTCGGGAATCCGCAGGCAGTCGCGATATTCGTATCGCGGGTGGAGCCGATGTGATCCAGCAGTACCTGACCATGGGTGTCGTTGACGAGCTGGAAATCGCCTTGGCACCCGTGTTGTTCGGCGGTGGGCGGCGTCTCTTCGAGAACCTACGCGAGCCCGGGCCGCAGTTTCGCATTGACAAGGTTCTTGATGGTCCAGCTGCCACACACTTGCGCTATGTGCGTCAGTGAGGGCGGCCTGACAATCGGTTGCAGCGGACGGTCCGCTGTGCGGCCCGCCGCTGAACCGGAGCGTTAAATGTCCGCTCTTGTACGAGGCGGACATTCGGCTGAAAAGCACTAACCGTCTGCATCTGCTCATCAAGCGACGAACACTTTGAGGATGGTCGACCCCGCTAGGGGACATTTGCGGCGTGTATGCTGCAGACGCGTGAATGTCGGCTATCAGGCGATGAGTTCGACGACCGCTATGTCAGCTATGGGTCGTTAGCAGCTATTCACGATTCAATCTCGCGACGCAAACCAAACTCGAAATTCGCCACCCCGTCGCCCCACACAATAACCCAGCATGTCCCCCGAAGACCTGAATCTCCTAGTCACCCGCGAAATGCCCTATGGCAAATACAAGGGCCGCCTGATCGCCGATCTGCCCGGCCATTATCTGAACTGGTTTGCGCGCGAGGGATTTCCCGAAGGCGAGATCGGACGCTTGCTGGCGCTGATGCAGGAGATCGACCATAACGGCCTCTCCGGGCTGCTGACGCCGCTGCGTCAATCCCGAAAACGGGATTGATTCAAATCCCGGTGGATAAGGGATAATTGGCGCTTTCCAATGTCAAAGTCACCATGAATGCTTGGTTTTTCCTGAGCGGCGCCATCCTGTTCGAGGTAGCGGGTACCACCTGCATGAAGCTCTCCAAAGGCTTCACCGTGCTCACGCCCAGCCTGATGATGTTCGGCTTTTACGCCTGCGCATTCGGCCTCAATACCGTCGCCACCAAAACGATCGAGCTCAGCGTCGCCTATGCCATCTGGTCCGGCGTGGGCACCGCGCTGACGGCGGCGATCGGCATCCTTTATTTCAAGGAGCCCGCCACCGCCATGAAGATGGTATCCGTCACGCTGATCATCATCGGTGTCATGGGCCTGCATTCGACGTCGATGGCGAAATAACTCCTACGGCGCCATCAGGAAGGCCGTGACCGCGTCGATCTGGTCGGCGTGCTGGAACATCGGCGCATGGCCGACGCCGGGGAACTCGACGCCGCGCACATTGGCCTTGTTGCACATGGCCTCGAAGGTGGGCCTCAGCAACAGATCGGACTCGGCGCCGCGCGTGACCAGCACCGGGCAGTTGATCGCATTCCAGAACGGCAGCAAATCCACATCGGTGATCGGGCCGCTGCGAAAGGCCTCGCCCACGCCGGGGTCGTAGCGGAAATCCCAGCTGCCTTCCTCGTTCTGCCTGATCAGGGGCAGGGTCAGCACCCGCCACTCGGTATCGCTGAGCGGGCCGAAGGGGCTGGTGGCGCGCACCGCGTCCACAGCGGCCTCGACGGAGGGAAAGGGCGGGCTCTTGCCCACGTACATGGCGATGCGTTCCAGCGAGGCCTTGGGAATGAAGGAGCCGACGTCATTGACCACCAGGCGCGTGACCGGCGTGTGCGGCTGCGCGGCCAGCAGCATGCCGATGATGCCGCCCATCGAGGTGCCCAGCCAGTGCACGCCGTCCACGCCATCCACGCCGCTTTGTACGCGTACGGCGGCCAGCAGGGTGGCCATATCGTTCAGGTACTGCGGATAGGTGTAATTGCTTTTGTTGGCCAGCCAGTCGCTCTCGCCGCGCCCGACAACGTCGGGGCAGATCACGCGGTAGTGCCCGCTGAGCGCGCGCGCCAGGGTGTCGAAGTCGCGGCCGCAGCGGGTGAGGCCGTGCGCGCATACGAGCACCTGCGGATTGGCCGGATCGCCCCATTCGGTGTAATGCAGGCGATGGAAACCGGAAGAGGAAAGGCAGGAAACGAATTTGCTTTGCATGGACATTTTTTTCAGGCGTTGACGGCACGCAGCAATGCGGCCTTCACAGGTTCCGGCATCAGGCGAACATGGTTTCGCCAACGCCCTTGTTCAGGCCGGCGCGACGTTCCGCCGCGCGCAGCGTATTGCCGAGCAGCATGGTGATGGTCATCGGGCCGACGCCACCGGGCACCGGCGTGATCATCGCGGCGACTCTGCTGACCGAATCGAAATCGACATCGCCGACCAGCTTGCCATCCGGCAGGCGATTGATGCCGACATCCATGACGATGACGCCGGGCTTGACCATATCCGCGGTGATCATGTTCGGGCGGCCGACGGCGGCGACCAGCACATCGGCATCGCGCGTGAACTTGGCCAGATCCCCGGTTTTCGAATGGCATACCGTCACGGTCGCGCCCTCTTTCAGCAGCAGCATGGCCTGCGGTTTGCCGACGATATTCGAGCGCCCCACCACCACCGCGTGTTTGCCCTCGAGCTTGACGCCTTCATAGGCGAGCATTTTCATCACGCCATAGGGCGTACAGGGCGGGTAGGCGCTTTCGTCGATCACCAGCGCGCCCATATTGGCGTAGTGAAAGCCATCCACGTCCTTTTCCGGCAGGATCGCCTCGATCACCGCGCGGTCGTCGATTTGCGCCGGCAGCGGCAACTGCACGAGGATGCCGTGAATGGCCGGATCGGCATTCAGCCGGCCCACCCGGGCGATCAGCTCGGCCTGCGTGGCGGCGGCCGGCAGCGCGTGCACCTCCGAGTGCATGCCGATGGATTCGCAGGCGCGCGCCTTGTTGCGCACATAGACCTCCGAAGCGGCATTGTCGCCGACGATGATCACCGCCAGCCCCGGGCGCATGCCCAGCGCGAGCAGGCGATCCACGCGCAATTTGTATTCCGCCCGGAAAAAGTCCGAGATGGCCTTGCCGTCGATGATTTTTGCGCTCATGGGGAGGGCTTGTCTGCCACGTGAATGATGCGGTCTTCGCTGATGATGATATCCAGCCGCTGGTCGTGGGCATCGTCGGGCACCGCGTCGACGATCTGCACGTCGAACGCGGCCGCGACGCGCTGCGCGCGCCGGGGACTGCCCGCCAGCAGGCGGTCGTAATAGCCGGCGCCATAGCCCAGCCTGGCACCCCGGCCATCGAAGGCTACCCCGGGCATCAGCACAAAATCGATCTCGTCGAGACTGGCGGCGGGCGCCTCGCCGTGCGGTTCGCGGATTCCCCATACGCCCGACATCAGTTCGTCGAGCCGATTGACGCGGTGCAGGCGCAACGTCTGGCTGGGCTTGTGGATGCGCGGCAGGGCCAGCAATTTGCCGTCGTGCAGCACCTGGGTAACAAAGGCCGCCGTGTCCACTTCGGTGCCGAAGCTCATATAGGCCAGCACCGCGCTCGCCTTGATGTAGCCCGGCTCGGCCAGCAGCCGCTGCGTCATTTCGCGCGAGGCGGCGCTGCGCACCACCGGGGCCAGGGCGTCGCGGCGCGCCAGGATCTGTTCGCGCAATAGTTTTTTCTGCGCGCGCACAGCCCCGAGCTCAAGGGAAACAGGGATCGAGTCAGTCATGGTGCGCCATTATCGCCGATAGGCGTCGGCCGCCGGCAAGCGCCGCAATTCAGCCGCCAGCTGCCGCCAGACGCCGATATCGAAAAACCGCGTCGCCAGCCCCGATGGCGAGGTCAGCACGAACAGGCGGCTCTCGCCAAGCGTCTCGTCGAGCAGGCCGTATTCGGCCGGACGCCGCAGAAAAGCCTGCGCCGCATTCTTGCTGGTAAACGCAATCAGCGCCGGCCGGTAATGCAGCATCTTGCGCCGGAAGGCCTCGGTGTCGAAGGCGTCCGCGGGCAGCTGCGAATCGATGCCGCTGTGCACCTTGCACAGATCGGTCAGGCCGATGCCGAGCGACAGCAGCTCGGGATAATCCCCCGGCGCAAAACGGCGCGGCGTGATGCCGACCGCATGCAGGCTCGGCCAGAAACGATTGCCCGGTTTCGCGTAATACGCACGCGCCCGGGCGGATGCGACCGAGGGCGCGGTGCCGCAGAACACGAGGTTCAGACCGGGCGCCAGCAGGTCGGGAACCAGATAGGTTTCAGCGGATGAATCGGGCGGGGACGGACGGTGGGAAGGCATCGGCGGTGCGCAAGATAGGCAGCCGCTATTTTAAGCGTTGTGATGGCGCAAATGATCGCCGCGATGGTGCGGTCGATGGTGCGGTATATGGCAGGGTATTGATCCGCTGCGCTTCAAAACTTTCGTGCAAAAAAAGCGTAGAACGCCATTTGGCGCGGTGTTTGATGCATTTTTGCCCGGAAATCCGCGCCAATGCTGGGGTTTTGAATTCAGAAAATTGCGCAATACGTAGTGGGCGCAAAGAAAAAGGGCGCCACCGGCGCCCTTTTTTTGAAGCGGCGAATCGCTAGGCCGCCGCGCGAATGCGGATTTCCCTGATCCCCGGCTGTGGATTGTTGAACTTCACCATCAGTTCCGCCTCACGCTGCTTGGCGTCCTTGAGATGCGCATCCTTCACATGGCCGAAGCCGCGGATGTGCTCGGGAATGCTGGCCAGATCGACGGCGGTGTCGTAGTTGTCGGCGCTCACCCTGTCCAGCAACTCGCCCAGCATCTTTTCGTAGTCGGCGATCAGCTGGCGCTCCATCCGGCGCTCGGCACTGTAGCCGAACACATCCAGCGCCGTGCCGCGCAATCCCTTGAGATGCGCGAGCACCCTGAATGCGCTCATCATCCACGGGCCGAAGGTTTTCTTGCGCGGCTCGCCGCTGACCGGATCGAGTTGCGACATGATCGGCGGGGCCAGGTGGAACGTGAGTTTGTAATCGCCTTCGAACTGCTCAGCGATGCGCTTGACGAAATCGGTCTGCGTATACAGGCGCGCCACTTCGTACTCGTCCTTGTAGGCCATCAGCTTGAAGGCATAACGCGCCACCGCCGCGCTGAGGGCGCGTTTGCCGGGGAACTTCTGGCCTTCCACCGCCTGCACCTTCGCCACCAGCTCGCGATAGCGCTGCGCATAGGCGGCGTTCTGGTAGTCGGTCAAATACGCGACGCGGCGCTCGATCGCTTCTTCCAGCGTGGTCGACAAATGCTGGCTATCGGTTTTGACCAGCGGCGGCATCGCCATTTTTTGCACCGCGCGCAGATCGACGGCGGCACGGCGGCCCCAGTCGAAGGCCTGCTTGTTTTTTTCCACAGCCGTGCCATTGAGCTCGATGGCGCGCAGGATCGATTCGAGTTGCAGCGGAATCAGACCCTGCTGCCAGCCGTAGCCCATGATGAAGGGGTTGGTGAAAATCGCGTCGCCCATCAGCGCCGTGGTGAGCTGGGTGGCGTTGACGAACTCCACCGCGGCCTTGCCATTCACCGTTCCCATCGCCTCGTTAAGCACTTCCTGCATTTCCGCCACCGGGATATGCAAGTCCGCGTTGTGCGTGAATTCGCCGGTGGTCGCCACATCCGAATTGACCACGGCGCGGGTCCGGCCGTTCTGGATCTTGGCGATGGCTTCGTCGCTGGTCGAGACGATCATGTCGCAGCCCAGCATCGCGTTCGCTTCACAGGCGGCGATGCGCACGGCGTGAATGTCTTCCGGCTTGTTGGCGATACGTACATGGGTGTAGACGCTGCCGCCCTTTTGCGCGAGGCCGGTCATGTCCAGCACCGCCACGCCCTTGTGTTCCAGATGCGCCGCCATGCCCAGCAAGGCGCCAATCGTGACGACACCGGTGCCGCCCACGCCGGTGACGAGAATGCCGTAGGGATGATCCAGCGCCGGCAATGATGGCGGCGGCAACGCGGCCAGCACTTCCTGCACGGCCGGTTTTTTCTTGCGCAGCTGGCCGCCTTCAACGGTGACGAAGCTCGGGCAGAAGCCCTTGACGCAGGAATAATCCTTGTTGCAGGACGATTGATCGATGGCGCGTTTGCGACCGAATTCCGTCTCGACCGGCATCACCGACAGGCAGTTCGATTTCTTGCCGCAGTCGCCGCAGCCTTCGCACACGGCGTCATTGATCACCACGCGTTTTTGCGGATCGGGGAAGGTACCGCGCTTGCGGCGGCGGCGCTTTTCCGCGGCGCAAGTCTGGTCGTACACCAGGACGGTGGTGCCGGCGATTTCGCGCAGCTCGCGCTGCACGGCATCGAGATCGTCGCGATGGCGGATTTCCACGCCCGGTGCGAAATTGCTGCCGGCGGGATATTTTTCGGGTTCATCGGTGACGACCACGATCTTGCCCACGCCTTCGGAAGCCACCTGCTGCGTCAGCTGCGGGACAGTAAGCGTGCCGTCAAGCGGCTGGCCGCCGGTCATGGCGACGGCGTCGTTGTACAGGATCTTGTAGGTGATATTGACCTTGGCGCCGACGGCGGCACGGATCGCCAGCAAGCCGGAATGGAAATAGGTGCCGTCGCCGAGGTTGGCGAAGATATGCCTGGTATCGGTGAACGGCTGAATGCCGACCCAGGGAACGCCCTCGCCGCCCATTTGCGTGAAGGTCATGGTGTCCTCGGGGCGAATCCACACCGCCATGTAATGGCAGCCGATGCCGGCCATGGCCTTGGAGCCTTCCGGCACCGCGGTCGAGGTGTTATGCGGGCAGCCCGAACAGAAATAGGGAATGCGTGCGGCCTTGGCGCGCGGTTTGGCCAGCGCGGCTTCCTTGGCTTCGAGGAACTTGAGGCGCGCCTGGATGATCGGGCTGGTGTAAAACTTGTCGATGCGCGCCGCGATCACGCGCGCGATCATCGCCGGGGTCAGTTCGCCGGCCGCGGGCAGCAGCCAGGGGCTGCGATGGGTCTCCCATTCGCCGTGTTCATCGTATTTGCCGATCACGCGCGGGCGCACATCGTCGCGCCAGTTGTAGAGCTGTTCCTTCAACTGGTATTCGATCAGCTGGCGTTTTTCTTCCACCACCAGAATCTCTTCGAGGCCTTCCGCGAACTGGCGCACATTGGTCGGCTCCAGCGGCCAGGGCATGCCGACTTTCATCACGCGCAGGCCGATCTCGGCCGCATGGCGGGCATCGATACCGAGGTCCTCCAGCGCCTGCATGGTATCCAGATAGCTCTTGCCCGAGGCGATGATGCCGAGACGCGCGGGCTTGCCGCCGTTGTGCGCATCGTCGGGCGCGCCGATGGTGATGCGGTTCAGATTATTGGCGCGGCAATAGGCCAACGCGGCGTAAATCTTGTCGTGCTGCAGGCGCAGTTCCTGCTCCAGCGGCGTATCCGGCCAGCGGATCGAGACGCCCGCAGCCGGCAACTGGAAATCGGTCGGCAGTACGATCTTCGGCGAGTCGATATCGATCAGCACCGAGGCCGAGGCATCGACCGTATCCGAAATGCATTTGAACGCCACATAGCAGCCCGAGTAACGCGACATGGCGATGCCGTGCAAGCCGAGTTCGAGGATGTCCTGCACCCCGGTGGGATACAGCACCGGGATCATCGCGGCGTCGAAAGCGTGTTCCGACTGATGCGGGAGCGTGGAAGATTTACAAGCATGGTCGTCGCCGGCAATCAGCAGCACGCCGCCGTGCTTGGACGTACCGAAGGCATTGGCATGCTTGAACACATCGCCGCAGCGATCCACGCCCGGGCCCTTGCCGTACCACATACCGAACACGCCGTCGTACTTGGCGCCTTCAAACAAACCCACCTGCTGCGAGCCCCACACCGCGGTGGCGGCCAGCTCTTCATTCACGCCCGGCGTGAAGAAAATATGATTGTCCTTGAGGAAACTCTTGGCCTTCCACAACGCCTGATCGTAGGCACCCAGCGGCGAGCCGCGATAACCCGAAATGAAACCCGCCGTATTCAAACCCGCGGCGAGGTCACGCTGACGCTGGATCATCGGCAGACGCACCAGCGCCTGGGTGCCGGTCAAATAGACACGGCCGTGATCGAGCAGGTATTTGTCGTCGAGGGTGACGGGGGAATTCGGGGAACCAGAGGGAAGGGGCGCGCCGGCAGGCGTGTGGGGAACGGCAGACATCGATGAAACTCCTCAAAATTGTGTTCTGGGATTTGCGAGCAGTCGGCGTTCAGGTGGCCGCTGCGGGGCGCCTTGCTTCGAGGAATTGTGTCCCTGTCTACAGGCGGGCGCAAGTATACCGGGAAAGAGGGGGAAATGGCTGCGAAATCGTGGCTCGCGGGGTGACTATGCGTATCTAATTTAGGTAAACCTTTACGTTAGGGCAAATCGATATTCAGGTGGCGAGGCGATTAGGAGAAATTGAATGCAGTATTGCAAGAACCGGCCCTGATAAGGCAAATTGATGGCTCTTCACAAATGCGGGCACCTTTGGAACCGCGCTAAGGGCTTCCCAATGTACAAAACATTGCTGATTTTTCTTCTATGTCTTCCCGTATTTTCTGCATCCGAAGAGCCCGTTAAGAAAATTCCGCTAACTGCAGAAAAAGCAACAAGCTCCAATAGGGTGGCTACCAAATCCGTAGATCAAAAGAGCGTTGTGCAAAATATAGTTCCACCAGTTACTGTTTTGGGCTCAGACACCACAAACGCACATCCCAGCAACGTGAAACAAGGAAGCCAGCACGAATCTATCAACTTTGCCGAATGGCTCGTAGCCATTGCGACCACAGCACTAGCGCTTATCACATGGAGATTAGTTCACTACACAAGGAAGCTGTGGCGTTCTACTTCCGATTTGGTCGAAATGTCTGAGCAGACCAACAAAGCTATAGAACGTGCCTACGTATTCCCTGAAATCCATATTGGAGATGGACCTCGATACAGCCTTACAGGAAACATGCCTTGGAATATTGACGTTAAATATTGGAACAGCGGCAAGACACCAGCTATTTTGCGATTGCTGCGCTGTGAGTCAATCATTGCCCCCGTTTTTGAGACGCCTGAAGAACTGAATAAGAATCCGATTGCCAACAATGAAATCGCTCCCGGAATGGCAATCCCTAGCGAAACCGCTTATGAAGGCTTAGCCCCAATAAACCTCACAAGTGCGCAATGGGGAGATGTCGAACGAAAAAATTTAACTGTCTACGTAATCGGCCTTGTTGAATACGATGATGTTTTTGGAGAGCGCCGAAAAACTGGATTCTGCTACCAACACCAAAGAGTTAATCATCAAGATACGTTCATCATCTCTCCAAGAACAAAATTGAATTACTACACATAAATAACATCATTGGTAATGAGTCGATTTTCCCGACCGCTCAATTAACTCTCCCAGCATGCCGTCGGCATAAACCAAAATTAAAACTCGCCATTCCACGCGCATTTCCAGCCATTTTTGCCCCAAACACCGCGCCAAATGGCGTTCTACGTTTTCTGCGCGCGCGCCGGCAATAACGCCAACCCGGCTCGGCACAACGTGCACGGTAGAATTCGTTAATCCTTGCTGCCGCAGAAAATCCCCGGTAAAAACTCCCGCCATGCGCATTTTCGTTTTGACCTTGTCGTCCTTGCTGCTGTCCGGCTGCGCCGTGCTCGACCCCTATGGATAAATGGGGTCAGGTAAATGGAAGATAAATGCATGATAAATGGGGTCAGACACTGTGATAAATGGGGTCAGACACCATTTTCCCAGATAAATGGGGTCGACACCATTTTCCTACCCTTGGCATTTTCCTACCCTTGGGTCGATAGCGCTTAGCGCCGACCGCCTTCGTGGCCGCCCATTGCGAAGTGGTTGCCGCGGCCGTCGCGCATCTCGGTGCCGCCGAAATGCTCCATCCGGTCGAGGGAATTCGACGGGTGTGGACGCTCGCCACGTTCCGGAAGCGCGCCTCTGTAGCCTCGCTGCGGGTCGAAATGATGGTTCACGTGGCCGCGAAAACCGTCAGGGCCGTGAAACCAGGGGCCGGCGCCGATGAAGATTCCGCCCGTGAACCATTCCGGCCCGTAGTAGCCGTAGGGCGCGCAGGAGTAAGGAGCGTTGTCGTAGTAACCGTAAGGGCACACGGGTGCAAGGTTGATGCCGAGGCTGACCTGAGCCTGCGCTTGGGGAGCGAATGTGGTGAGGCCGATGACAGCGACGGCAGCGGCCAGTGAAAAAGATTTGAACGTGTTCATGGAACCTCCGTACTTATAGGGTGAAAACGAGGCTGGGAACGGACAGCTTGGATCGGCAGGATTGCGGATCGGTTTCGGAAACCGGCCTTCCCGTTTCATCCGAATTCCCGCCGGACCGTCCGGCCAACGCGCGTACAAAAGTACAAAAGGGACCACGCTCGACTTACCTCCAGGCGAACCACGTCTGGTGCCGCCGATAAAAATTGAAATCCAAAAGTCCAGTACTGGCGCGCTTCTCCAGACATTTTTGCTCCAAACACCGCGCCAAATGGCGTTTTACGTTTCCTGTGTACGCGCCGGCAATAGCGCCAACCCGGCTCGACACAACGTGCACGGTAGAATTCGTTAATCCTTGCTGCCGCAAAAATCCCCGGTAAAAACTCCCGCCATGCGCATTTTCGTTCTGACCTTGTCGTCCTTGCTGCTGTCCGGCTGCGCCGTGCTCGACCCCTACAACATCATCGGCCGCACCCATGTGCCGATGCCGGCAAACGATTCACCGCTCACGATGATCGCGCCCGACGCCTGGAAGCAGCAGGCTTTCGAGCAGGTGTGGACCACCGTCAATGAACGCTACTACGACGCCGGGCTCAACGGCGTGGACTGGCAGGCGGCGCGCGCAAAATATGAGCCCTTGCTGAAGGCCGCCCGCAGCGACGATGAGTATTGGGAACTGCTGGACCGCATGACCGGCGAGTTGCACGATTCGCACACGCGGGTGCAATCGCCTAAGCAGGTCGAGCAGCAGCGCAGTTTTGAAAGCCACGCGCTGGGCATCAATTTTCTGGAGATGGACGGGGCGCTGATGCTGAGCGGCGTGCACCCGGAATCGGACGCCTGGTGGGCGGGGGCGCGCGCCGGCATGACAATCAACACCATCAATGGCGAGCCGGCCCTGGCGCTGTACAGGCGCTTGTTGGCGGAAACGCGCGATTCCTCCACGCCCAGGGCGCGGGCCCGCGGCGTGCTGCGGAAAATTTCGGCCGGCGAGATCGGCAGCGCGGTCAGCATGAGCTTTGTTCGTGCCGACGGCAGCGAATTCGGCGCCACGATCAAGCGCCGCAGTTTCCGCACGCCGCCGGAAATGCTGGGCCGCGTATTGCCCTCGGGCTTCGGCTATATTCGTTTCAGCGGTTTTCAGGGCAACCTCGAATCGCGCATCCTGAATGCGATCGACGAAATGAAGTCCACACCGGGCATGATCGTCGATCTGCGCAACAACGGCGGCGGCTCCTTATCCATGGCCAATACCCTGATCAGCAAATTTCTGAGCGCGCCGCAAAAGGGCGCACGCATCATCACCCGCAGCGGCAAACCGCCGACGATATTTTTCATCGAGGCCATCAAACTGGAAACCCCGCTCAAGGGAGATGGCGAACACGCCTATACCAAGCCCCTGGTCATCCTCACCAATGACGGCAGCGCCTCGGCCTCGGAAGTCATGGCAAGCACCCTGCAGGATCTCGGCCGCGCCACCGTCATCGGCCAGCGCAGTTGCGGCTGCCTGTTAGGTTTCCTCGGTTATGCCGACTTACCGGGCGGCGGCCAGCTGGCCTATAGCGAGTTGGGTTTTGTTTCACCCAAAGGAAAGCGCATCGAGCATGAAGGTGTGATTCCCGACCGCGAAGTGACCCTGGTGCGCGAGGATTATGTGCTGAGCCGCGATCGTACGCTGGAGGCGGCGGTGAATTTCTTGAGCGAAAAGACAGGCAGAAAATAGGAAATTCAGATTGAAGATTCAACATCGTCCCAGCGAAGGCGTGAACGCATGCGTTCACCCCAAGTCCAACCAGACTTTGAAGATACGAGGGACTGGATTCCAGCCTTCGCTGGAATGACGATTATTTAATTTTTTGCAAATAATGCCTGCAAGCCACATTTCGATAACCCTTAATATCAAATTCCAAACTATGAAAATTCTCGTACTCGGCGCCGGTGGAACCGGTGGTTATTTCGGCGGACGCCTCGCCGCCAGTGGCGCAGATGTCACCTTCCTGGTGCGCGAACGCCGCGCCGCGCAATTGGCGCAGGACGGCCTGATCATCGAAAGCCCCAAGGATCGCGTGGTAGTGAAGGCCAAGACCGTGCAGGCCGGTGCACTCATTTCCCAACCCGGGCCCGAGTACGACATCGTCATCCTCTCCTGCAAGGCCTACGACCTCGCCTCCAGCATTGAAGCGATCCGCCCGGCGATGGCGGCGCATACCTGCATCGTGCCGCTGTTGAACGGCATCGCGCATATCGATACGCTCGATGCCGCCTTCGGCAAGGCGCGGGTGATGGGTGGCAGCTGCCAGATCGCCGCGACCCTGACCAAGGACGGCGTGGTCAAATCGATGGCCGATGCGCACTCGATCACCTGGGGCGCGCGCGAACCCGCGCAACAGACCGTCGCGGAAAAACTCGGCGAAGCTTTTGCCGGTGCGACCCTGGTCGATGCCAAAGTGTCCGCCACCAGCATGCTCGATATGTGGGAGAAGGTCGCTTTCCTGTCCACCCTCGCCGGCATGACCTGCCTGATGCGCGCCAGCGTCGGCGAGATCATGGCCACACCCGATGGCCGCGACATCATGCTGCGCTATGTCCGCACCAGCATGGCCATCGCCACCGCCGCCGGCTATGCACCGCGTCCGGCAGTCGTTGAGCGCTTCGAGAAAATTCTGACTTCCCCTGGCCTGCCGCTCACCGCCTCGATGCTGCGCGATCTTGAAGGCGGCGGCGAAGTCGAGGCCGATCACATCGTCGGCTTCATGCTCGGCAAGGCGCGCGAGTACAAGATCGACGACAGCCTGATCGCGGTCGCCTACACCCACCTCAAGGCTTACCAGAACCGCCGCGCGGCGAACCGCTTGCCCAAGTAAGGCTGTCCGTCCAATCGCCGCGCCATCATCGTGAATGGCGCGGCCGCTTTATCGATAGGCGCAATGCCTGTCGATAGCTCGGCATCGACGAAATTTCGCTACAACGCGGCCGCTCCTTGCCACGCAGACTTACCCTTGCGTCATCCCGCCAAATGCGCGTGCAACCCTTAGAGAACTCAAAACACCCTTAAGGGAATTCCCTGTGGCCGGTGCGCAACATACGCAAAAAATTATCGCCGCCGCCATCGACGCGCAATAACGCGAGTGCTAATTTCTGCCTGCCATTTGCGCGCGTACGCATCGTCAAATCATCAGCAGAATGAACGGGACCCATCAGGAAATCGCATACGGGCATGGGCGTTTCAAACGAGCTTCACCCTTAACAAACCACTCAACAGGATAGGTGAAAAAATGAAACGAGTATTTCTTCTGCTTCTCTTATGCTGCGGCGCCATCAGCGCCGCATTCGCAGGCGGACAGGGCGATTTCAGAAAAGTCGGCAAACCCATACCGAACAGTTATATCGTGGTGTTCGACGATCATGCGGTTCGCGATGTGCCTGCCGCCAGTGCGGCGTTGGCGAATATCCATGGCGGGCGCATCGTTCACGTTTACGAGCGCGCGCTCAAGGGATTTTCAATCGAGCTGCCGGAAGCCGCCGCGCGCGCCCTTTCGCACAATCCGCAAGTCGCTTTCGTCGAGGAAGACAGCGAGGTCCATCTCGGCGCCACGCAAACCGGGGCCACCTGGGGCCTCGACCGTATCGACCAGCGCTCGCTTCCGCTCGACGGCCTCTACGGCTACACCGCCTCGGGGCTGGGCGTCAAAGCGTACATCATCGACACCGGCATCCGCAAAACGCATAGCGAGTTCGGCGGTCGCGCCATCGACGGCTACACCGCGATCAGCGACGGCAACGGCACCAACGACTGCAACGGACACGGCACCCATGTCTCCGGCACGGTCGGCGGCGCAACCTATGGCGTGGCCAAAAGCGTGACGCTGGTTGCGGTGCGGGTGCTCGACTGCACCGGTTCGGGCAGCAATTCCGGGGTCATTGCCGGCGTTGACTGGGTCACCTCGAACCACGTCGCCGGTGCGCCGGCCACGGCCAATATGAGTCTCGGCGGCGGTCTCAGCTCGGCGCTGGATACCGCGGTGCGGAATTCGATCGCCGACGGCGTCACCTACGCGGTCGCCTCGGGCAACAGCAATACCGATGCCTGCACCAGTTCCCCAGCCGATGTTAGCGAAGCCATCACCGTCAACGCCTCAACCTCGACGGACGCGCGCGCCTCGTTCTCCAACTATGGCTCGTGCACCGATATATTCGCGCCGGGCTTGAACATCACCTCCGCCTGGTACACCAGCGACACCGCGACCAACACCATCAGCGGCACCTCGATGGCTACACCGCATGTCACCGGTGTCGCCGCGCTGTATCTGGAAACCAACAAGACGGCCTCGCCCTCGACGGTCTGGGCGGCGATCCGCGACAGCGCCACGCCGAACAGGATCACCGACGTGGTCGGCTCGCCGAACCTGCTGTTGTATTCCCTGCTGGGAGCCGCACCCCCGCCTCCGGGCACCACCACGCAGCTGCTCAAGAATCCCGGCTTCGAACTGGGCAACAACGGCAACTGGACAGCAAGCAGCGGCGTCATCACCAATAGCACCGGCCGCACGCCGAACACCGGCAGCTGGTACGCCTGGCTGGATGGCTATGGCTCAGCCCACACCGACTTCGCGTATCAGGACGTGACGCTCTCCTCCACCGACACCGCTGTCAAACTGGTGTTCTACATCGGCATCGATACGGCGGAGACGACCACCACGACGGCGTATGACAAGCTGACCGTGACGGTGCGTAACAGCGCCAACACGGTGCTGAAGACGCTGGCCACTTACTCTAACCTGAACAAGTCGACCGGCTATGTCCGCCAGGAATTCGACCTGCTCGAGTTCAAGGGCCAAACCGTGCGCATCTATTTCAACGGAGTCGAGGACAGCTCGCTGCAAACTTCTTTCCGCATCGACGATGTGGCGATGAACGAAACCAAGTAAGACGCTGACGCGGCGAAAATTTGCCGCAAACAATCGGGGCGGGTGGTGACCAAAACAGCCGTGGTCATCACCCGCCTTTTTCATTTCTTCGTCCCGCGCCAGTAGCCGTACTAATCCCTACGAAACTATTTCGCTCCACACAAACCATTCAATGAAGTGTCGCCCCGGATTCAGTCCGGGGCCCAATTTTGTTCGTATTCGCGTGGTACGAAAAATTGGATCCCGGACTGAATCCGGGATGACAGCACACGTTTTGGGATTTCAAAGTTATGCCAGCTTTTAAAAACGCGCAGAACGCCATTCGGCGCGCCTTTCCAAGCATTTTTGCTCCGCGAGGCGCGCCAATGCTTGAGTTTCAATTCCCATATATGCGCGTAAGTTTCACCGCGGCGAAACATCCCTCGGCTATCATGCCCACCATGTCGTCGCTATCTTCCACAACTGCCTCCGCCCTCAACCCCGGCGTCAAAAAACGCGAAGTCTTCGCCTGGGCGATGTACGACTTCGCCAACTCGGGTTACACCACCGTGGTGCTGACGGCGGTGTTCAATGCCTATTTCGTCTCGGTAGTGGCGGCCGGCGCCACCTGGGCCACCTTCGCCTGGACAGCGACCCTCGCGGTTTCCTATCTGGTGGTGATGTTTGCTGGACCGCTGATCGGCGCCTATGCAGACGCGCATGCCGCCAAAAAGCGCGTGCTGTTCATTGCCACCAGCGGCTGCGTTATCACCACCGCCCTGCTCTACTTCGCCGGCCCCGGCACGATGGTGCTGGCGATTGTCTGCATCATCATTTCCAACTTCTGCTACGCCATCGGCGAAAACATCACCGCAGCTTTCCTGCCGGAATTATCGACGCCGCAAGCGCTCGGCAAGGTATCGGGATGGGGCTGGAGCTGGGGTTATGTCGGCGGGCTGTTCGCACTCGGATTGTGTTTGGCCTGGATCATGAGCGCCGAATCGCGCGGGCAAAAAACCACCGACGCCATCGCCGTCACCATGCTCATCACCGCCGCTGTCTACGCGCTGGGCGCGGCCGTCACCTTCATCTGGCTGAAGGAGCGCGCGGTGCCGGTGGCTGCCAACGACGAGCGCGAGAATGGCAAGGAAAGCGCCATCGCAAGATTGTTGCGCTCTGCACGCGAGGCCTCGCGCTATCGCGACCTGATGCTGGTGTTCGCCTGCGGCGTTTGCTATCAGGCCGGTGTCGCCACCGTCATCACCCTCGCCGCGATCTATGCGCAGGAAGTGATGGGCTTCACCACCAAAGAAACCCTGATGCTGGTGCTGGTGGTAAACGTCACCGCCTGCGTCGGCGCCTTCGGCTTCGGCTATTTGCAGGACGCCATCGGCAAGAAACGTGCGCTGGCCATCACATTGGTTGGCTGGATGGCGATGGTCGGCTTCGCCTGGTTCGCCGTCACGCCCCCGCTTTTCTGGGTCGCCGCCAACCTCGCCGGCATCTGCATGGGTTCCAGCCAATCGGCGGGCCGCGCGCTGGTGGCGTATTTCTCGCCAGTGGAGCAGGCGGCGGAATTTTTCGGGCTATGGGGTGTGGCCACGCGCCTCGCCGCTGTGTTGGGGCCGTTGACTTATGGCTGCGTGACCTGGGTCAGCGGTAACAACCATCGCATGGCGATGTTGATTACCGGGGTGTTTTTCATCGCGGCTTTGCTGGTGTTGATGCGGGTGGATGAGGCGCGGGGTCGGGCGACGGTGGCAAAACATTCCACGTAACCCGTAGCCAGATGCAGCAGAGCGAATCCAGAATTGCCTGGGTTAATCAGCAACGCTTGATTACTACTGGCGGAAGTTTCAAGTACGAGATGCTTCATCAAAAAAACGCGGCAAAACCCACCTGCAAAATCGCATTGGCTGTACAGAGATTCAAGGAGTACCACCATGGCAAAACGAAATCCGCATATCGGTGCAAATTTTGATGACTTCCTCATGGATGAGGGAATTCTCGACGAGGTACAGGCCAAGGCTCTCAAGCGAGCGTTTGCTGAACAAATTGAAGAGCGCATACAAGCGGACAATATCTCCAAAGTAAAAAATGGCGGAGATTAAAATAAGGAACATAGAGAGAGCCGCACCTGTGGCGTAACCGATTAGCACGCATTACCCATGATGGCAGTTTTGAAGAGGCGGCCCGACATGGAAAAAAACGGTTTTGAACAATTGATAAGCAGCGTGCACGATATGGAACGCCACATCGTTCGTAAAGCCTGGCTTGAGGCCGACACTAACAAAAAACGCGTCGAAAGCCTTCCGATTGGGAAAATCGAAAATCTCGCGGAGCTAAAGCGCCAAACGACCCCGAAAACAACTTTAAAATGAGACCACCACCGACAGTTGCATTCCAACACCACATCCTCAATCGACAAATTTTCATACAAACTCGTGCCTGATTACGATTTCAAAAGCCTAAACGATAAGGAGTTTGAGCAACTCTGTGCGGACATCGCCGGAGAGGTTGAGAGCGACAACTTTACAGATAGCGACAAAAGAAAACGAGCCAGATTTGAGCGCTTTAAGGCGGGGCGCGACGGGGGAGTAGATGGGCGCTACTTCCAAGATGGCTTCGGAGAAACGATTCTCCAATGCAAGCATTGGTCCAATACACCAATAGCGAAATTGATCCGCCATTTGGGGCAAGTTGAACTCCCAAAAATTCAGAAATTAGCGCCAGCAAGATACATCCTTGCAGTGTCAAATCCACTTTCGAGGAGCGACAAGCGCGCCATAGCAAAAGCCCTCTCGCCTTATATTCGCAGTGACGCAGATATATACGGCTGCGAAGACTTAAATGACGTAATCAAGTCAAAGCCAGCTATCGAACAACGCCACTACAAGCTCTGGCTTAGCAGCGCCAGCGTACTTGCTCACATTTTCAACAAATCCACGCTTGATCGAAGCGAGTACGCGCTAGAAGAAATTAAAGCCTTTTCCAAGAAATATGCAACGACTACTAGCTATCGCCTGGCGTATGGAAAGCTTGATCGCTTAAATGTAGTAATAATTTCAGGAGAGCCAGGTTCAGGAAAGACAACTCTTGCCGAACAGCTTAGTTTGCGGTTCGCAATGGAGGGCTATCAATTTATAAAAATTGGCAGCGATATTGGAGAGGCGGAAGCAGTTTTTGACAAAGATCGTCGGCAAATATTTTACTTCGACGATTTCTTGGGAAGAAACTATCTTGACGCCATTTCGGGGCACGAAGGAAACAAGATCGTCAGTTTTATCCGAAGAGTTCGACAAGACAAGACAAAGAAGTTTATTTTGACGTCAAGAACAACGATCCTGAATCAAGGAAAGCGACTTAACGATCAATTTAATCATCACAATATAGAGCGCAATGAATATTCGCTTTCAGTGCTTTCTTATTCTGATTATGAGAAAGCGCAGATTCTTTATAACCACATTTGGCACTCCGATTTTCCCGCCATCTTTCGCGAGGCGCTCCTTGCGAACAAAGAGTACAAGCGAGCAATAGCGCATGCGAATTTCACCCCAAGGACAATAAGTCTAGTATGCGAAGAGACGCAGTCTAACGGTCTTACTGAAAGCGAATTTTGGCGCTTCTTGCTTGAAAGACTTAGTGACCCTTTCGCCATCTGGGACAACGCATTCCTTGCGCAACAAGACGATTTTGGTCGCGCGATAGTTCTGCTAATTACCCTTCATGGCGAGGCGATCCAGCAGGCAACACTCGCTTCTACATACTCACGTTTTATTTCATTTAGACAAAACGCAAATCTGAGCGGGCGAAGAGATTTTATTGGAAATCTAGCGCAACTCTCGGGGTCGCTTATTACGCGACGACTATATTCAACCGAAGATATTGAATTAGACCTCTATAGCCCAGCCCTCGGCGACTATGTGCTAAAGCGATACGCAGGCGACGTTCCTACGCTTTGCCTTGGCTTCCTTGCGCTTCGATCCGAAACAAGCTTAAACACCCTATATAGCCTGCGCCATGCCGAAATAATTTCTGAATTAAATTATCGAGGTGTATTGAATGCACTTATTGACGACTTCAATTCAAACGAATTTGAGGCCAAACACGCTCTCATGGCCACCGATTTGCTGCTGCAAGAGTATTCCGATCCAACGCCTTATCAAACATTTCTTTCTTTCGCCGCCATCAAAATTTCGAAGGATCTAACTTTTTGGCATCAATCGCTGGCAGCAAGAATTTATTTATGGGCCTTTGAACACGACTTGGTCAGCGGCGAATTTATCGCGGGATTTCTCGCCTCGCTAGAAGACAATGGCGTATCAATTGCGCAACTAGACCTTCTAATAGCTATGAGGAAACTTATAGCGAAAGAGAATTTAGATTTTTCATCGGCAGATTTGACTCTACGGCGATTAGTGGCAGTGAATCTTGAACGCAGCATTGAAGACGAACTGATCAATTACGGAGTGTTTGCAGACATTGATCCCGAAGATCACCGCCTAGCACACGAAAAAGCAAAGGAGCACATTCGATGGCGGCTGAGTTCATATCCGTTAGTTTTCTCTGAAATCGAGGTAAATACGATTTTGGATAAGGTGCGAATTACTCAAACAATTGACGATTCGTTGTTGGAGCAATCTTTACCTGATGAAGCATACGTCTCTACAAATCGCGTTTTTCTTGACGATGAGTCCGACATAGATGATCTCTTTGAGCGCACTTAAAATGCCCAAACACCGCGCCAATGCTAGGGTTTGCCAAAGTATTTTGGAGAAACCGAAGCGCACTCGCTGATGACGGTGGGCAACGCTGCGCCTATGCCCATCCTACAAATTCGATCACGGCATCATGGCTGCACTAAGCACTCCCCGCATACCCATCCTCCGGCAACACCCTGCGAATCCCCTCGCGCCCAAAAAACACGCAGTACAGCGTCGGCAATACAATCAGCGTCAGCACCGTCGCCGACACCAATCCACCGATCACCACCACCGCCAGCGGTCGCTGGGTCTCCGCACCTATCGCATGCGACAGCGCCATCGGCAGCAGGCCGAACATCGCCAAGAGCGCCGTCATCAGCACTGTGCGCAGGCGCTGGATCGAGCCGGTGATGACAGCCTCGACCACCGGCATCCCGGTGTCGCGCAACTGGTTGAAGTAGGTCACCATCACCACGCCGTTCAGCACGGCCTGGCCGAATAGAGCGATGAAGCCGATCGCGGCGGAGACTGAGAGCGGGATGCCGGTGGCGAGCAGGGCGAGGATGCCGCCGATCAGGGCGAAGGGAATATTGGCAACGATCAGCAGCGCGCTTTTGACGGACTGGAAGGCGTCGAACAGCAGCAGGAAAATCAGCAGGATCGATAGCGGCACAATCCACGACAGGCGCTTCATGGCGCGCTCCTGGTTTTCGAATTCGCCGGACCAGGTAACTTCATCAGCGTCAGCGTTGTCCGCCTTTTCCTTGCCCTGCGCTTCGCCGCCGGCGACGCGGGCCTGCATGTCCTTGACCACGCTGCCCATGTCGCGGCCGCGAATGAACACGCCGATCGAGACCACGCGGCGGCCGTTCTCGCGGGCGATGTTCATGGCGCCGGAAACACTCTTGAACCGCGCCAGTTGCGACAGCGGCACCTGCGCACCATTCGGGCTGGCGACCAGCAGATTGGGCAGGTTCGGCAGCGCGCGTTCGGCATCCTTCAGGCGCACCACCACGCTGAAATGCTTTTCGCCTTCCCACAGTTCCGAGGTGGCCTTGCCGGCGACGGCGGTTTCGATCAGGTCCTGGATGTCGCCGATATTGATGCCGTAGCGCGCGGCGGCGGCGCGGTCGATATCGAGCACATACTGCGGCAGCGTGCCGGCGCGGTCGATGAAGGCACGCACCACGCCATCGACGCTGGCGATCTGGCCGAGAATTTTTTCGGCATGGCCGACGAGGCGATCAAGGTCGTCGCCGCGCACTTTGATGACGATCTGCCCGTCGATCTGCGAAATCGATTCCAGCACATTGTCACGAATCGGCTGCGAGAACGAAGGCTCCACACCCGGCAACGCGGACACGGCAGCATCGAGTTGCTTGATGATGTCCTCCTTGCTCTTGCCGTGCCGCCATTCGACTTCCGGCTTCAGGTCGACCAGCACCTCGGCCATGTTGAAAATCTTCGGGTCGGTGCCGTCATCGGGCCGCCCTACTTTGGAGATGGCGGTGGCGACCTCGGGCACGCTGCGCAGCGCGCGGCGGATGGCGCGCGCCTGTTCCTGCGCTTCGGCAGGCGACACCGATGGCGGCAGCGTCACGTTGACCCAGATCGAGCCTTCATTGAGTTCCGGCAAAAACTCGCTGCCCATTTGCGTGGCACCGGCCAGGCTCATGACGGCCTTGGGGCGGATCAGCGCCCATTGCAGTATCGGCGCGTACCAGGATTTCAATTTGGCGACGAGGCGGTTATCGCCATGCGGCACATCGTGCTTGAGGAAGAGATAGGTCAGCAGCGGCACCAGGGTCAGCGACAGAATCAGCGAGCCGATCAGGGCCGAGGTCACGGTCCAGGCCATGGGCGAGAAGATGCGGCCCTCATGGCGCTGCAGGGTGAAGATGGGAATATGCGCGGCGATGATGATGATCATCGAGAACAATGTCGGCCGCCCCACTTCCACCGTCGCGTCGCGAATCGCGATGAAGCGCGACTCCGCATCGGCCACGCCGCTTTCCTTCAGCAGCGACAATCGATAGACGATGTTCTCGACCACGATCACGGCGCCGTCGACGATGATGCCGAAATCCATTGCGCCCAGCGACAGCAGATTGGCGGGGATGCCGACGAAGGTCAGGCCCAGAAAAGTCGCCAGCAGGGCCAGCGGAATGATCGCGGCGACGATCAACGCGGCGCGCAGATTGCCGAGGAAAATGAACAGGATCAGGGTGACCAGCATCGCGCCTTCGGTCAGGTTGCTGAACACCGTGCGCAGGGTCTTGCCGATCAGCCAGGAGCGATCGTAGTAGGGCACGATCTCGACGCCCTTGGGCAGGATCGATTGGTTGACGAAGGCGATTTTTTCCTTCAGTCCCGCCAGCACCGTCGACGGATTTTCGCCCTTGCGCATCACCACGATGCCGTTGACGATATCGTCGGCATCATCTTGTCCGACCAGGCCTTGCGGCGGCGCGCTGCCGACCTTGACCTGCGCCACATCGCGCACCAGGATCGGCGTGCCATGGTTCTCGGCCACCACCACCTGGGCGATATCGGCCGAGGTCTTGAAACTGCCGAGGCTGCGTACCAGGAACTGCTGGCGACCCTGCGTGACCCCGCCGCCGCCGGCATTGGAATTGGCGCGCTGCAAGGCACTGAATAGTTGCGCGAGGGTGACTTTGTAATCGCGCATCCTGGCGAGGTCCGGATTGACCTCGTATTGCTTGATGGTGCCGCCCATGGTGACCAGATCGGCCACGCCCTGCACCTGGCGCAACTGTTTTTCCACCACCCAGTCCTGCAGGGTGCGCAGCTCTTGCGCGGTGTAGGCGTCCCCGCGCAAACGGAAGCGGAAAATCTCGCCGATCGCGGTGGATAGCGGCGCCAGATCCGGTTGCACGCCGTCGGGAAGATCGATGCCGCGCAAACGCTCGATCACCTGCTGGCGCACGATCTGGTCGCTGGGTTTGTCGTTGAAGGTGAGGATGATGTATGACAAGCCGAACTGGGTGTGCGAAAACATGCGCACCGAATTGGGCATGCCGGATAGCGCGGTCTCGATCGGGATCGTGACCTGGCGCTCGACTTCCTCGGCGGCATGGCCGGGATACAAGGCGATCACATTGGCCTGGGTATCCGAGACATCGGGGAACGCTTCCACCGGCAGATTGAGGAAGGCAAGCACGCCGCCGCCGATGAACAGCACCGTGCCCAGCAGCACGAACAGCGGCTGCTTCAGCGAAAAGGTGATGAGGCGATTCATCATGGCTTGTTGGCTGCCGCCTTGACTTCCGGCCTGGCATCCGCACCGGCGGCGGTCTTGCCCTCCGGCCGGGCCGGCGGCACCGTCAGGTCGAGCGCATCTTCATTGACGCGGGCCGTGGCGATCATCTGCTGCAAGTACAGATTGCCCGAGATGGCGACCTCCTCGCCCTCGCGCAATCCGCCCAGCACCGGCACCATGCCGCCGCTTTCGGCGCCGACTTTGACGGCGCGCCGCGCAAATTGCCGCGGGCCGCTCTTGACGAACACAAAGCGGCGAATGCCGTCGAGGAACACCGCCTTGTCCGGCACCGTCGGGTAATCGCCCTTGGGCATCGCGATGCGCGCATTGACGAACATCTCGGCCTTGAGGCGGCGATCGGCGTTGGCCACGCTGCCGCGCAGCTTCAGGGTGCGCGATACCGGGTCGATGAAATCCGCGATCTGCTTCAGCTCGCCGGCAAAGTTGTCGTCCGGATACTGGTTGCTCATCACCAGGATGGGCGTGCCCGGTTTGAGGAAACCGAGGTCGGCTTCGGCCGCATCCAGCTGCACCCACAATTTGCTCGGGTCGGTCACCACAAATTGCGGCGCGCCGGGCTGGTCGGGGCGCAGTTCCTGCCCCGGGTTGATAGTGCGTTCGACCACGATACCGGCGATCGGACTGACCAGGGCAAATCGTTGGTCTATTTGCGGCTGGTCGACATCCTGCCGGCCGATGTTTTTCCGGTTGCCGTAGAGTTTGAGGCGCGCCTCGGCACGATTGGCCTCGGCCTCGGCATTGGCGTAATCGGCCTCGGCCTGCAACAGATCCTTGCCGGCGGCAATGCCATTGGCAGCCAGTTCCTTCATCCGCGCCAGCGTCGCGCGCGTGACGGTCAGGGTGGCCTGCGCCTTGCGCGCGTCCGACTGGGCAATCGCAAAATCGGGCGATTGCAGTTCCGCCAGCACCTGGCCGGCGGCCACACGGTCGCCTACATTGGCGACGACGCGGCTGACCCGGCCGGCAAACGGCGTGAACACGCGCACTGTATGGTCTTCGTCCCAGACCAGGCGGCCGGGTACATTGAGCTGGCGGTCGCGCGGCACATCGACTTTAGCGGTGAGGATATTTTTCAGCGCGGGGTTCGATGCCGGGAAAACAATAGTCTCGCCGTTGATCTTGGGCGCGTCATCGGCGATAGCCTCGGTCTTGTGTTCGCAGGCCGTAAGGGTGGTGGAGAGGCCCGCGATCATGGACAGCGCCAGTGCGACCCTGGCGAGCTGGCGCGGTTTCAGGAATGCGTTCATGGATTTTCTTCCTTCATCAATTCGGTGCCGGCCGCCCACTGCGCCCAGGTTTTGCCGGCGTCGGCGCGGGCCGCGGCAGCATCGAGTTCCACTTGTTTCAATACGCGGCGCGCATCGAGCAGGTCGAGTACGCCGGTGGCCCCTTTGCGGTAGGCGAATTCGGCGCCGCGCGCGACTTCGCGCGCCAGGGGCAGCACATCGCGTTCAATACGCAAGACGCGCTCGGTCGCAGCCTGCCAGCCGTCAACGGCGATGCGCGCCTCGGCCTCGGCCTGCGCCTTCAGTCGCGCCAGGGTGTCGCGCGCCGCTTGCAAATCGACCGCCGCGCGCTTGACCTCGCCCTCGTTGGCGTGGCGCACATGCAGCGGAACCGATACATACAAGCCGAAGGAATTGCCGGTGCCCTGCGGATCGGTATTCGAGGCGGGCCAGCGATCGAGCTGCGCACTGAGCGTTACATCGCGCGTGGCAATGCTGGAGGCCAGGCGGCGTGCGGCCTCGGCGGCTTCAATGCGCCGCATCGCAGCGACGATGTCGGCGCGCTGCTCGGGATTGAAGTCGCCTGTTGCGGCGGCATCGACGGACGGCAATTCGCTCGGCGCCACGGTGATGCCGACCGCCGCCTGTTCGGCGCCGATCGATCGTGCAAAGTCGGCGCGCGCCTTGCGAATATCCACTTCAGTCTGACGCAGATCGCTCTGCGCGCGCACTTCGTCGAGGCGAAAACGATTGGCCTCGCTGGGCGCCACATCGCCGACCGTGAGACGTTTTTCGGCGGCCGCGCGGCTTTCCTGCGCATAGCTCATGAATTCGCGCTGCACCGTCACGCGTGCCTGCTGGAAGGCCAGCTCAAAAAAATTCTGCCGCAATTGCTGGCGCTGCTGGCGCAGCACATCGGCAAGATCGGCGCGGGCAGCGGCCACCGCCGCATCGGCCTGCTGTTCACGCAAGGCGCCCTTGCCGCCGCGCTCGACCAGCTGGTCGAGACGAACGGAACTGTCGATGGTTTTATCGCGCAGCGGTCCGCCGCCGACGCCCGCATGGGGATTGATGTTCGAGGCGCCCAGGGTCAGATTGGGATTGGGCCGCTGGCCGGCGGTGATGCGGTCCGCTTCGGCGGCTTCCAGGGCGCGCCGTGCCGCCAGCACATCGCGATTGCAGGATGCAAGGCGCGATTCGGCCAGACCCAGGGTGAGCCCTTCGACGCCCGACGATAATGACGATAGTGGCGGACAGGACTGGGCCGCCGCCGACAACGGCATGGCAAGCGCGAAGACAAAAATCAGGCACGGCGTCGAAGCACCGCCCTTGAAGAGGGTATGACTGGGCATTACGGGTCCGAGATTACATTGCGGTTATCGAATGACGGCGAGCCTGGCGATCGTCTCTTGGGTCAGGGGAATGACCGACGTTTTCCGCAGCTGCATTTTTACGTCGTACGTGTATTGCTGTAACGCCCCGCCAGACTAGGCAGTGGCGCTTACAGTGGCCTTACACAGCGGCGCAGGAGGGATCGCGGCCGCATGCCGGGCCGCCGCACATGCGGATTTGGCGCAGCCTGCCTTTCCAAGCCACAATAGCGGTTTGCACTCCAAAAACATCCGAAGACCCTCCACGCCATATGGCCACCGGCAATAAATCCCCCGCAAAAAACACCTCCAGCCCGGCCACGCCGGCAGCGGACGGCGCGCACATCACCAATTTCATCCGCAACATCATCGATGCCGATTTAAGCGCCGGAAAATATGCGACGCGCCATTGGGCCGGCCTGCCCGGTCCGGCGGCAGTGCAGACGCCCGCGCCGGCCGATCCGGCAAAAATCCGCACCCGTTTCCCGCCCGAGCCGAACGGCTATCTGCATTTCGGCCACGCCAAATCCATCCTGCTCAATTTCGGGCTGGCCGCCGATTACGCCGGCGTCTGCCATCTGCGCTTCGACGACACCAATCCGGAAAAGGAAGAGCAGGAATACGTCGACTCGATCATCGATTCGGTGCACTGGCTGGGTGGCGATTATTCGGCCTTCGGCCGCGAGCATCTGTATTTCGCCAGCGATTACTTCGACTATTTTTATCAATTCGCCGAGCAGCTGATCGAGCATGGCCTGGCCTATGTCGATTCGCAAACGGCCGAGGAGATGCGCCTGGCGCGCGGTTCGCTGACGGAAGCGGGCAAGGATTCCCCGTTTCGCAATCGCAGCGTGGCCGAGAATCTCGCGCTGTTCCGCGAAATGCGCGACGGCAAGCACGCCGAGGGCTCGCATGTGTTGCGCGCCAGGATCGACATGGCCTCGCCCAACATCAATCTGCGCGACCCGGCCGTCTATCGCATCAAGCATGCGCACCATCATCGCACCGGCGACAAATGGTGCATCTATCCGATGTACGCCTATGCGCACCCGATCGAGGACGCGCTGGAAAACATCACCCACTCGATCTGCACCCTGGAGTTCGAGGATCAGCGCCCCTGGTATGACTGGCTGCTGGCCAAGCTCGCCGAGTTCGGCCTGCTGGCCAAACCGCTGCCGCAGCAGATCGAGTTCTCGCGCCTCAATCTGACGTACATCATCACCAGCAAGCGCTATCTGAAACAGCTGGTCGACCAGAAACATGTCGAAGGCTGGGACGATCCGCGCATGCCGACCATCGTCGGCGCGCGCCGACGCGGCTTCACGCCGGAAGGTTTCAGACTGTTCGCGCAACGCATCGGCGTATCCAAATCCGATTCCTGGATCGACATGAGCGTGCTGGAAGATGCGCAGCGCGAAGTATTGAACGAGGCCTGCGAGCGGCGCATGGCGGTGCTGAGCCCGCTGAAGCTGATCATCGACAACTACCCGGCCGCGCAGAGCGAAGACTGTTTCGCGCCCAATCATCCGCAAAAACCCGAATTGGGCAAGCGCGCGGTGCCGTTCTCGCGCGAGCTGTGGATCGAACGCGAAGACTTCGAGGAAACACCGCCCAAGGGCTATTTCCGTCTGTTCCCGGGCAATATGGTGCGGCTGCGCTACGGCTATGTACTCAAGTGCATCGGCTGCGACAAGGATGCGGGCGGCAAAGTGGTCGCCGTGCATTGCGAATATCTGCCGAATTCCAAATCCGGCACGCCGGGCGCCGATGCCTACAAGGTCAAGGGCAATATCCACTGGATTTCGGTCGCGCAGGCCTACGAATGCGAAGTGCGCCTGTTCGACCGCCTGTTCAAGGTCGCGCATCCGGGACGCGAAACCGGCAACTTCCTCGACGACATCAACCCGCATGCCAAGCAGGTGATCACCGCCTGGCTGGAGCCGTCACTGCGAAATGCCAGGGCGGACGAGCGCTTCCAGTTCGAGCGGCATGGTTATTTTGTCGCCGATCGCGTCGATTCGAAACCGGGCGCCCCCGTTTTCAACCGCGCGGTGACGCTGCGCGACGCCTGGGCGGCCAACCACAAATAATTCACGCATTTCAGATCTTCATCATTAAGGGAGAATCATCCATGTTGAGCCGATTCGGCGCCGTTGTGCTCGCGCCTGTTGCCGCCCTCGTTTTCGCTTTCACCACGCCATTAACACCGCTGCAGGCCCAGCCCGCACCGGCGGCGGCCCCATATGACGTCAAGGCCAATTACACCAAGTACGAATTCCGCGTGCCGATGCGCGACGGCGTGAAACTGTTCACCTCGGTCTACGTGCCTAAGGATGCAAGCAAGCCCTGGCCGTTCCTGATGGTGCGCACGCCATACAGCATGGCGCCCTATGGCACCGACTTTTACAAAAAGACGCTGGGCCCGACCGAGGACTTCGACAAGGCCGGTTTCATCTATGTATTCCAGGATGTGCGCGGCCGCTATATGTCGGAGGGCGTGTGGCTGGAAATGACGCCGCATAAACCGGCCAAGGCCTCGGCCAAGGACATCGACGAAAGCAGCGACACCTATGACACCGTCGAGTGGCTGCTGAAAAACATCCCGAACAACAACGGCAAGGTCGGCATGTGGGGCATTTCCTATCCGGGCTTCTATGTCTCGGCCGGCATCATCGATTCGCACCCGGCCATCAAGGCGGCTTCGCCGCAGGCGCCGGTCACCGATATGTTCATGGGCGACGATTCCTACCACGGCGGCGCCTTCATGCTGGCCTCCAATTTCGGTTTCTACTCGGCCTTCAAGCAGCAGAAAAATCCGACGGTGCAGCCGAAAAAATGGGATCGTTTCGAATATGAAACCGAGGATGCCTACCAGTTTTTCCTGAAACACGGCACCATCGCCAATCTCGACAAGCTGCTGTCCGGGCCCGAACATTTCGCCTGGAAAAACGGCATCGACAACGATGTCTATAACGACTACTGGAAATCGCGCAATATTTCCGCACACATGAAGGGCGTGAAGACCGCCGTGCTGACGGTCGGCGGCTGGTTCGACCTGGAAGACCCGATGGGCCCCTTCCTGACCTATCGCGCCATCAAGAAGTACAACAGCGGCGCTTACAACGGCATCGTGATGGGCCCCTGGGTGCATGGCGGCTGGGCGCGCACCGAGGGCGCGCATCTCGGCATGGTTGACTTCGCGATGAAGAACAGCGAGTTCTTCATGAAAAAAATCCAGTTGCCGTTCTTCGAGCAGTATCTGAAAGGCAATGGCGACGCCAAACTGCCGGAAGCCTATGTGTTCGAGACCGGCACCAATATCTGGCGCCAGTTCCCGCAGTGGCCGCCGAAGCAGGTGCAGGCCAAAACGCTGTATTTCCGCGAGGGCGGCGCCTTGTCCTTCGATGCGCCGCGCAACGACAAGACCAGCTTCGATGAATATGTGAGCGATCCCGCCAAGCCGGTGCCTTTCATCGCCTACACGGCGCCGAATGTGCCGCAGGAATACGTGATCGGCGACCAGCGCTTCGCCTCCACCCGCACCGATGTGCTGAGTTACCAGACCGAGCCGCTGGAAGAGGACGTGACCATCGCCGGGCCGATTTCGCCGCGCCTGTTTGTCTCGACGACCGGCACGGACAGCGATTGGGTGGTGAAGCTGATCGACGTCTATCCGCCGGAATGGGAAGACGAATCTGCCAGCGGAGCCGCCGGCAATGCGGATCGTCCGAAAGATATTCCACCGCCGAAAATCCGCAAGGCCGGCTATCAGCAACTGGTGCGCGGCGAACCCTTGCGCGGCAAGTTTCGCAACAGCATGGAAAAACCCGAGGCGATGATTCCGGGGGCGGTCACGGCCATCAACTTCGACATTCCCGATATGCTGCATAATTTCCGCCGCGGCCATCGCATCATGTTGCAGGTGCAATCGTCCTGGTTCCCGCTGATCGATCGCAATCCGCAGGTGTTCATGCGCATTCCCGATGCCAAGCCGGAGGATTTCAAGGCGGCGACGCAGCGGGTGTATCGCGCCCCGTCACAGGCTTCCGGCGTGCTGCTGCAGGTCATGCCGTCACCTGCAAACAGCGTCAAATAAAAATTCCATTCACTTTCGAGGAGAACACATGAAAACCAGAATCAGCGTCGCCCTGCTTGCCGCCGCCTCGTTCCTGCTCGGCACCTCCCAGGCCGGCGCACAAACCTGGCCGGACCGCCCGATCAAATGGGTGGTGCCGTTCACCGCCGGCGGCGCCAACGATGTGGTCGCGCGCGCGGCAGCCGAAGCCGTCAGTCGCCGCCTCGGCCAGCCGATCATCATCGAGAACAAGCCCGGCGCCGGCACCGTGATCGGCACCGACTATGTGACCAAGAGCAAGCCCGACGGCTACACCTTCCTGATCGGCTCGGCCGGCGTGGTGACCAACAGCTTCCTCAACGACAAGATTTCCTATGCCGACAGCGATATCGTGCCGGTGGCGATGATCGCTTCCAGCCCCTCGGTGATCGTGGTGCATCCCAGCCTGCCGGTGAACAACCTCAAGGAGTTCGTCGAGTACGCCAAAAAACAGGGCAAGGACGGCGCCAATTTCGCCACCGCCGGCAGCGGCAGCACGCCGCATTTCGTGATTGAAATGTTGAAGGAAGGCAGCGGCGCCAACTTCACCGCCATTCCCTTCAAGAGCGGCCAGGAAAGCGTCACTGCAGTGCTGGGCAACCAGGTCACGGCCACATCGGAATCGAGCGTGGTGGTGCTGCCGCATATCAAGGCCGGCACCCTGAAAGCGCTGGCGGCCACCTCGGAGGCGCGCATGACCGCCTACCCCAATATTCCCACTACGGCCGAGCAAGGCTTCAAGGACGTGCGCATCGGCCACTGGGCGGGGCTGTTCGCCCCCAAGGGCACCTCAGCCGCGATCATCGAACGCATGAATGCGGAAATCCAGGGCGCGCTAAAGTCCAAGGAGCTTCGGGACAAGCTGATCCCCAGCGGCATCGAGCCGGTGCCGGGCAGCGTTGCGGATTTCACGGCATTCATCACCAGCGAGCGCGAACGCCTCAGCCGCATCGCCAAAAAAGCCGGGATGAAATCTGATCACTGAGCGGATCATTGATTGCTGAATGTATCGCTATAATCCGTCGTCCCCGCGCAGGCGTGAAGGCATGCTTTTACCCCACGTCCTGCCAATTGTTTGATTCAACGACGGACTGGATTCCAGCCTGCGCTGGAATGACGAACTGTTGAAGTTTCGAACAATTTACATTTGAGAACTTCTAAAAACTTCGTCGTCCCAGCGCAGGCTGGGACCCAGTCCCTCCAAGCGTTTGATAATACAAAGGACTGGATTCCGGCTCAATTACCAAAATAAGCCGGAATGACGAAATTTGAGAGTTTCGAGAAGTAACCATTTACATAAATCAAGCATTGGTGCGCTTCTCCAGACATTTTTTCTTGGGAAGCCGCACCAGTGCTGGAGTTTGATATTTTCATCTATCGGCACTGCCCATGCAGATGACCATTCAACCGCGGAGAGAACCATGCAATTTGCCTTGCTCGGACTGGCCTTCCTGATCGGCGTGTTGGTGCCGGTGCAGGCCGCCCTCAACCACTCGCTCAAGGTCACCGCGGACAGCGGCGCGGTATTCGCGGCCCTGATCTCGTTCATCGTCGGCACGGTTGCGCTGCTGGTGATCAATATCGCCTCGGGCGAAAAACTGCTGAGCGTGCAAAAGCTCGGCGACGCCGCGCTGTGGCAATTTGCCGGCGGCCTGATCGGCGCCATGTTCGTGTTCGGCACCACCATGCTGGCGCCGCGCATCGGCCTCGCCGATATGTCCTGCCTGATCATCGCCGGGCAGATGCTCGGCTCGCTGGCGTTCGACCGCTTTGGCCTGCTGGGCCTGGCCACCCGCGAGATCGGCAGCGCGCGCCTGGTCGGCGCGGTGCTGGTGATGGTCGGCGCGCTGCTGGTGAATTACGGCGACCGCCTGAAACTGGGCTAGCGACGTCCGCCAGGAATAAAAAAGGCCGCAGATTGCTCTGCGGCCTTTTTGTTTTTTGCGGACCGGATTACTTCAGCAGATGCGCCACGCCGGCGCGCTCTTCTTCCAGTTCTTTCAGCGTCGCGTCCATCTTGCCGCGCGAGAAATCGTCGATCGCCAGGCCTTTGACGCGTTCGTACTTGCCATTGGCGCAGATGACGGGAACGCCGTACATCACGCCATCGGGAATGCCATAGCTGCCGTCGGAGGGAATGCCCATCGTCACCCATTTGCCATTGCTGCCCAGCACCCAGTCGCGCACATGGTCGATGGCGGCATTGGCGGCCGATGCGGCGGAAGACAGGCCGCGCGCCTCGATGATCGCCGCGCCGCGCTTGCCGACGGTGGGGATGAAGGTATTGCGATACCAGTTTTCATCGTTCACCAATGCAGGCGCGGCAGCACCGCCGATGGTGGCGAAGCGGTAATCGGGATACATGGTTGGCGAGTGGTTGCCCCAGACGATCATTTTCTCGATGGCATCCACCGGCTTGCCCGTCTTGCCGGCGAGTTGCGACAGCGCGCGGTTGTGATCGAGGCGCAGCATCGCGGTGAATTGTTCGCGCGGCAGGCCGGGCGCCGATTTCATGGCGATATAGGCATTGGTATTGGCCGGGTTGCCGACCACCAGCACCTTGACATTGCGCGAGGCAACGGCATCCAGCGCCCGGCCCTGCACCGTGAAAATGGCGCCATTGGCTTCGAGCAAATCCTTGCGCTCCATGCCCGGGCCGCGCGGACGCGCGCCGACCAGCAGGGCCACATCGGCATCCTTGAACGCGGTCATCGCGTCCGAATGCGCGCTGATGCCGGCGAGCAGCGGAAAGGCGCAATCGTCGACTTCCATCATCACGCCCTTGAGTGCCTTCTGCGCCTTCTCGTCGGGGATTTCCAGCAGTTGCAGGATGACAGGCTGGTCTTTGCCGAGCATTTCGCCGGAGGCGATGCGGAACAGCAGGCTGTAGCCGATTTGACCAGCGGCACCGGTGACGGCGACGCGCATGGGTTTTTTCATGAGTGCTCCTTGAGGGCGGGTATGGAAACTGGACAGCGGTAGGGAAGTTATGGGTTGTGCAGAATCGCCATTATACAAAACTCATGCTGCACTGCGGCATCACCGCATGCCCGCCAGGCCCGCGCCAAGCGGCGCGGCGGCCCCGCCCTACGCGGCCGAACGGCCTTTTTTTTTGAGGCTGATGATCAGCACGCCCGCCACCACCAGGGCCGCGCCGCCCAACTGGATGACGGTGATCGGCTCGGCCAGAAAGATGTACCCCAGGAAGATGGTCATCACCGGGCCGACGGCGCTGATCATGGCGGCATTGGATGAGCCGATGCGGCGCATGCCTTCGGCCATCAGCACGATCGGCAGCACGGTGGAAACGATCGCCATCATCGCCACCAGCGCATAAACGTGCGGCGGCTGATCGAGCGCCTCGAACCGGTTGAACAGCACAAAATGCAGGGTAATGAACACCGTCGATGCCAGCGAGGCATAGGCGCCGAAGCGCAGCGAACCGATGCGCTGCACCATATGTCCGCCGCCGACCAGGTAACCGGCATAGGCCAGCGCGCTGGCCAGCACCAAACCGCTGCCGAGAAGTACATTGCCGCTGAGATTGAGATCGTGCACGAACACCAGCGCAATACCCGCGTAGCTCAGGCCCAGCGCCAGCAAGTCGCGGCGCACGATGCGATAACCGAGGAACAGCACCGACAGCAACACCACGATGGTCGGGTTCAGGAACAGGATGAGGCGTTCAAGGCCGGCCGAGATGTACTGCAGGCCCTGGAAATCGAGCAGACTGGCGGCATAGTAGCCGAGGAAGCCGAGACCGATCACCGCCAGCCAGTCGCGTTTGGCCAGGCGCAGGGAAGACGCGTTGGCGGGTCCGATTGCAGCGGCGTTCTGGCGGCGCATCCACCAGATCAGGGCAAGGAACCCGGGCGCGGCAAACCACATGCGCAGCGCAAGCAAGGTGACCGGGTCGATCGGCTTGATGACAGCCGCACCGCCGGCGCCGTAAGCGAGCTTGACGAAAATCGCCTTGGCGGAAAATGCCACCGCCGAAAACAGCACCAGCCAGACGCCCCACCAGTCGATATGCGCTGCATTGGCAGCGCCAGATGAATCGGCCTTAACCTTCACATTGCCCCAGATAGATTTGCCCGGATCCGGGCACGGCCTGCATTATCCCGCAAACGATCGCCATCAAACGCCATCAAACCTGCCAACAGCGATGACAGGCAGATTTTCACCATTGCAGCATGCGGCGGGAGGTTGCGGCCTGCGCAAAGATTTGTAAGCAGCCCCCCGAATCGCTATAATCGCGCCTTCGCACCAAAGACCAGACGCCGGAGAGGTGGCAGAGTGGTCGAATGTACCTGACTCGAAATCAGGCGTACTGAAAGGTACCGTGGGTTCGAATCCCACCCTCTCCGCCAAATTGATAAAACGCCCATCAGGGCGTTTTTTGTTTAGTGGTGAGAAGTGAGCCAATTGCTTGGCTCACGCGCGGGATTCGAAGGGTTGGCCATGCAGGGCCAACCGCGGCCCGCAGAATGTGGGCGAATCCCACTCCCCTTATCTACTGCCACAAATTGCTAAGCCCCTTCCGACTGCAACCGCTTTTCCTCCAGCGTTTCCCAGCGGGCCATGGCCTTTGCCTGCTCTGCCTCTGCTTTGGCCACGTCGTCCTGCAATACCTTCAGCTTGTCGGCTGCAGCCGCGCCCTGATAATTGGCCGGATCCGCCATGGCTTGCTGCAGGCTGGCGAGGCGTTTATCGAGTGCGTCGATACGCGCCGGCAATTCATCAAGTTCGCGCTGCTCGTTGGAGCTGAGTTTGACCGTCCGCCGATTGCGTACCTCCGTTGATGCATTACCCGGGGCGCCCTTGTCAGCGGCCCTTGGCGCAGCATTGGTCGTCGCGGCCACCGCCGCCATCGACGCGCGCTGCATCTGCCAGTCGCTATAGCCACCGGCAAATTCACGAACCACTCCCTGGCCTTCGAACACAAGCACCTGGGTTGCCACATTATCGAGAAAGGCGCGATCATGGCTGGCGACCAGCACCGTGCCGGCATAGCCCTGTAGCAGTTCTTCCAGCAGGTCGAGAGTTTCGATATCGAGATCGTTGGTGGGCTCGTCGAGCACCAGGAAATTGGCCGGCTTGGCGAATAGGCGCGCCAGCAGCAGGCGGTTGCGCTCGCCGCCGGACAGCGATTTCACCTTGGCGCGTGCGCGCTGCGGCGGGAACAGGAAATCGCCCAGGTATGAAATCACATGCTTGCGGGTGCCGCCGATGTCGACAAAATCCGAGCCGGGGCTGATCACTTCGGCCAATGCCGATTCGTCATCAAGCGCCTCGCGGAATTGGTCGAAATAGGCGATCGACAGCTGGGTGCCGCGTTTCACTTCGCCGCGGTCGGACGCCAATTCGCCCAGAATGATCTTCATCAGCGTCGATTTGCCGGCGCCGTTGGGGCCGATCAGGCCGATGCGGTCGCCGCGCTGCACGATCGTGCTGAAATCCAGTATCACCGGCTTGTCGCCGAACGATTTGGAGACACCGATCAATTCGGTGACGATCTTGCCGCTGCGCTCCACATCGCCGACCGAGAATTTGACATTGCCCGCGCGCTCGCGCCGCGCCGCGCGCTCGTTGCGCAAGGCGTGCAGGCGCGCCACGCGGCCCGCGCTGCGCGTGCGCCGTGCCTCGACGCCCTTGCGAATCCAGACTTCTTCCTCCTTGAGCAGCTTGTCGAAGCGCGCATTGGCCAGCGCTTCCGCATTCAGAGCTTCTTCCTTGCGCCGCTCGTATTCCGCGAACGAGCCGGGATAACTCGTGAGCTGGCCGCGGTCGAGCTCGATGATGCGGGTGGCGAACGACTCCAGGAAGCGCCGGTCGTGGCTGATAACGAGGATGGCGCCCGAAAATGCCGCCAGCGTCTTTTCCAGCCAGTCGATGGAGGCGATGTCCAGATGGTTGGTGGGTTCATCGAGCAACAACAACTCGGGCTCGGAGACCAGCGCGCGCGCCAGTGCCACCCGCTTCAGGGTGCCGCCGGACAATCCCGCGATGCTCTTGTCGGCATCCAGCCCCAGGCGATCCAGCACCGAGGTGACGCGCTGGGTGACGCTCCAGCCGCCGCTGGCTTCCAGGCGATGCTGCAGATCGCCCAGGCGATCCAGGGCATCGGCATCGCCCGCCTCGGCCTCGACCAGGGCATGGTGATAGGCAATCAGGTCCGCTGCCGCGCCGCCGAGTCCGGCAGCGACGGCATCGAACACCGTCAGCGTCGGATCGAATTCCGGTTCCTGCGGCACATAGGCGAGCTTGAGCTCGGCCGAGCGCGCCACATCGCCGTCGTCGGGCTTGATTTCGCCGGCGATGATGCGCAGCAGGCTGGACTTGCCGGTGCCGTTGCGGCCGACCAGGGCAATGCGCTCATTGGCCTCGATGGCGAAATCGATGCCGTCGAGGAGTTTCGCATCGCCGAACGCGAGCGATAAATTCTTTACGTGAAAAATAGGCATGAAAATCAGTGAAGTTGAAGGCCGGACCCGCCGGCCCGCCACGGCAGTTACCGCTCAGGCCGGTTGCGAAATCCGCGCCGCTATCTGGAAGTGAAGAATCAGCACCGCCACCAGTCCCGCCAGGACGGCAAAGCATGGGCCGTCACCGCGCCGTGCGCCTGTCACAGCCAGCCGATGAACAGACCGGCCGTACAGGGTACCGCGCTCGTCCGGCCTGGCGTAATCGCCGATGATCGCGCGCTCAACGCCTTCATTGATCGGCACGGCAAAACCGAAAAACAGGGCCGCGACCCACAGCGTGCGCAGATCGGAAACCAGGCAGAAACCCAGCATCGCCACGCTGTACGGCAGCCAGCCCGGCCGCAACAGTGCAAGCCGCCCACGGCGATCCGCGAGTATACCCGCACCGTCGTTGGCAAGGGTTTTGATGAAGTTGAAGGCCGGCCACGGGCAGCAATGCAGGCGAAAGGCTGGCGCGGTGCGGGGGTCGATGGCATGGCGAGGGCATGGTGGGGGAATGCCCGGGGTGTGAAGATTCGCTGACGGGCGCCTTGGATATGGGCATGCAGCCGGCAAGCCGCTGCCGCCCGGCCCGGAATCGGCCACAATGCGACACAACTTTCAACAGTCTTGCCTTGATTTACGCTGTGGAATACGTAGACTTTCATTAGGCGTTTCCCTTACTGACGCAGAGTCGACAACAACCCGACACAATCGAGACTCCAATCCGTGCGCAAAACACCTGATTCGCCGATTCAATTGCCCCCGGGATACGGCGCCGCTTGCGAATGCAAGATGCGTCGACCGACGGCACCCGCGCATACGGCCGCGAAAGGCGTCCCGCTACCATGAACCTGCGCCACGCACTCGCCCGTTTGCTGATCACCGCCGGTGCTGCGGCGCTATGCGGCGGTCAAGTCCGGGCGGTTGAGACGCCGCCCCCGCTTGTCGCCGTCAACGAGGCCGCGCCGCCGACACTGCCCGCCGACAGCAAACCGCTTATTTCCGGCATGGTTGAAGGCATTATCAGTTACACCAAATGGCCGGCCGATCTCAAGCAGGTGCGCCTGTGCATCATCGGTGACGGCGCCGGCGCAAAGGAGTTGCTGAAGTCCGGCCCGCTGGGCTCGGCACAGCGCAGCATCGACGTGCAGCGCATCGCCAGCACCACCGACAACAACCCGGATTGCCAGGTTCTGTACTTCGCCGCGCGCTACACGGCCAAGCAGCGTGCCATGCTCAATCGCTTCGTCGCGCGCCCGTTCCTGACGATCGGCGAGGGCCCGGAATTCTGTTCCGACGGCGGCATGTTCTGCGTGGACAGCGAGGAGTCCACCAGCCGTTTCGGCGTCAATCTCGACGCCATCGCGCGCAGCGGCCTGCGCGTCAATCCCCAGGTGCTGTCGCTGGGCCGCGCCAAACCGAAAGTCCAGCCATGAGCGCCAACCGCCTGTCCCTGCTGGCGACGCTCAGACGAGCCAATATCGGTCTCGTCACCATGGCCATCATCGGCGCATGGCTGGCACTGACCATCATCGCCTACGTCAACCTGCGCGTTTACGTCACGCAGAATCTGCAACTGGTGGCCAACTCCATCGCCTACTCGGCGCAGGCGGCAACGGTGTTCCAGGACGCGCTGTCGGCACAGGAAATTCTCAACACCATCGCTTCACAGGAAAACCTGATCGCGGCCGAAGTGGTGGGCAGCAATGGCAAGCCCCTGGCCACTTTCCGCCGCAAGCCGGACAGCCTGTTCGAATCCTCTTTCGCGGCGCTTGGCGACAAGTTGTTCCCGCAGCGCAGCGCCGCCGACATCCGTCTCGAGAACAAGACCGTCGGCCGCGTCACCCTGCAGGGCACCAATGTGGTGTACGTCAAGTTCTTCGCCAGCACCGTCATCGCGGTATTCATCCTGCTGGCGCTGGTGGCGCTGGCGGTCGCGCAACTGTCGCGGCGCGTGCAGAAGGAAATCGTTTCCCCGCTCAACAGCCTGGCGTCGCTGACCCATGCGGTGCGCGTCAGCCGCACCTTCGACCGGCGTGCACCGCCGGCCAAGGTGGTGGAAATCCACCAGCTCGGCGAAGATTTCAATGCCCTGCTGACCGAACTGCAGAAGTACGAAGAAGAGCAGAAGGCGCGGGCGGCGGAGCTGCAATCGGTGAACGAATCGCTATCGCACCAGGCCACGCATGATGGGCTCACCGGGCTTGCCAATCGCGCGCATTTCCGCGAGCACCTGGCGCGGGCGCTGTCTGCGCAAAAAGACAATCGCGCCATGGTCGGCGTGCTCTACCTGGACTACGATCATTTCAAGTCCATCAATGACCGGCTCGGCCATGCGGTCGGCGACAAGCTGCTGATCGAGGTGGCGCGGCGCCTGAGCTCCATCGTCCGGCGCAGCGATCTGGTCGCGCGCCTCGGCGGCGACGAGTTCGCGGTCCTGCTCGCCCCCCTGCTGAGCATCGCCCACGCCACCAATATCGCGGAGAAGATCGTCACGGCCATGCGCGACCCGATTGCGGTATCGACCGAGGAATCGTTCAATGGTAGCGTCAGCGTCGGCGTTGCGGTGGCGCCGGAGCATGCGACCACGCTGGAGCAGTTGCTGCTGGCGGCCGATGGGGCCATGTACCAGGCCAAGGAAGGACAGCGCGACACCTACCGCGTCGCGGCGGCGCAGGGCGATGCGGGTCACACGGGAACGCCGGCATGATTTTGCTTCACCAGGCGGCAAGAACGGGAAATGGAAACGGCAATGGCAATGGAAAGGGAAAGAAACATGAAAATGAACGGTAAATCCTCCCCTGGATTCGGCATGCGAATGGTGCTGCTTGCCGCGTTGCTGTTCACCCTGGCGGCCTGTCAGACCACGGCGCCGAAGCTGAATGCCGCACAGGTCACCACCCTGAAGAGTCTGGGATTCGCGCCCAGCGATGACGGCTGGTCGCTCAACTTGAACACCAAGCCGATATTGTTCGAGACCGGCACGGACGCACTGGAACCGGACGACAAAAACGCGGTGGCGAAGATGGCGAAGGACCTGCTCTCCGTCGGCATCGATCATCTGCGCATCGAGGGCCATACCGACAACGTCGGCCCGGCGGACCTGAACCGCACCCTGTCCCTGCGCAGGGCCGAGGCGGTTGCCAGCGAGTTCGGCCGCAACGGTGTGCCGGTCGCCAATATTGTCCGCAAGGGCTATGGCTTCGACAAGCCGATCGCCGACAACGCCACGCCGCAGGGACGCGCGCAGAATCGTCGCGTGACGATCATCGTGCCCTCGTTCTAACGTCGCGGCGGCCGGCCGCACCTGCCGGCCGCGCGCTCGTGTAAAATTCCCGCGCTGCCCTCGTAGCTCAGTGGATAGAGCATCCCCCTCCTAAGGGGAGGGTCACACGTTCGATTCGTGTCGAGGGCGCCAGAATAAAAAACGCGCGGCGCCCCTGCTTCGCCATTCATGCCAACAATCGCGGCATTCACCGCGGAATAGCTGTACGAAAAAAGCCGAAGTCCAATACTGACGCGGGTTGGGGGGCAAAAATGGCTGCGAAGCCGCGCCAAATGGCGTTCTGCGAATTCCTCTTTGCGACCGCCTTACTTCAATTGCAATACAAACTCTCGCACGCCGCCCAGCAACATCTCGATCGCGATCGCCGTCAGGATCAAACCCATCAGGCGTTCGACGGCCTCCATGCCGCTTTTGCCGAACAGCTTCTCGATGCGCTCGCCGAGGCTGAGGATCAGGGCCGAGACCAGCATCGCCGCGGTCACCGCCACGATCCACAGGCCGAGCTTGGCGGGCTCGCGCGAGACCATCAGCATCACCGTGGCCAGCGCCGAGGGGCCGGCGATCAGCGGGATGGCGAGGGGCACGATGAAGGGCTCACTGTCCAAGGTGTCGCCGAAGATGCCTTCGGGCGATTTGAACACCATGCGGATCGCGATCATGAACAGGATCACGCCGCCGGCGATCGACATGGAAATTTCGGACAGGTGCATCAAGTCTAGAAACTGCCGGCCGAACAGCATGAAGACGACGAGGATGCCGTAGGCCAGCGCGCATTCGCGCAGCACCACGCGCACGCGCCGGGTCGATTTGACCTGCCTGAGCAGGGACGCCACCAGCGGCACATTGCCCAGCGGATCGAGCACCAGGAACAGCAGGACAAAGGCGGAGATGAGATCGGCGTTCATGCGGTGGTTTCGTTTTCGGTTTTCGGTGAATCGTTCGTGTCATTCAAGCGTTCAAAACAGGCCCAGCTCGGCGCGCAGTTTTTTCGTCAGCTTCATGCACACCAGTTCGTGCGAACGCTTGATCAGCGCTTTCAGTTCGGCATCGCCGACGGCTTTGAGATCGTTGACCTGCACCCACTTGGCGCGCGCCATGTAGGGCGCGGGGATGAAGCCGGGGCGGTCGGTGTATTGCAGGAAGAGATCGTCATCGACCTTGAATGAAACCGTGGCATGTTTGCTCTTGTCTTCGAAGGCCACGCAGAACATCTTGCCACCGACCACGAACACCAGATCGACCTGCCATTTAATTTCGCCCTTGGCGCCGGGCAGCGAGGCGCAGAATTTTTTGACGGCGGCGATGTTCATGGTGGACTCGATTAAAGCGGGCGGATGCTTAGCGACGCGGAAAGTAAGTAAACATCAAAACCTGTCATACCGGCGAAGGCCGGTATCCAATTTTCGCAATCCAATGATGCGAGCAAAATTGGGCCCCGGACCGGAAACGAAAATGAGCCGGGACGACATATCTTCACAAGTCTCGGGCGTTACAAACAATTTACGTAGATCCAGCATTGGCGCACCTCTCGAAGCATTTTTGCCCCAAAAGCCGCGCCAATGCTGGGGTTTCGCTTTTTGAAAGCGGCATTGCGCCAAGCGCGGCCGTCTATTTGCCGCCTTGCACTTTCGATTTATCGATCAACTGATAAAACGTTTCATTGGTCTTGATCATGCCAAGTTCAACCCGCGCGCGTTCCTCAACCGCATCGGTGCCCTGCTTCAGATCGCGCACCTCGGCATCGAGCCCGGCATTGCGTACCGCCAGCTGCTGGTTCTTTTCCTTTTGCTGATCGACCAGCTGCGACATTTCCCACACGCGCAACCAGCTGCCCTTGCCCAGCCACAGCGGATACTGGATGGCGATCAACAGGCCGATGAGCGCGTAGCTTAAGTATTTCAATCTCGCATCCTGGCCGATGGAGACACGTGGCTCATTTCAGGTTGTAGAACGCCGCTTTGCCGGGATAGCTGGCGGCGTCGCCCAGTTCTTCCTCGATGCGCAGCAGCTGGTTGTACTTGGCCATGCGGTCCGAGCGCGAGGCCGAGCCGGTCTTGATCTGCAGCGCATTGGTGGCCACCGCGATATCGGCGATGGTGGTGTCCTCGGTTTCGCCGGAGCGATGCGAGATCACCGAGGTGTAGCCGGCGCGCTTGGCCATCTCGATGGCGGCGAAGGTTTCCGACAGCGTGCCGATCTGGTTGACCTTGATGAGGATCGAGTTGGCCACGCCGCGCGCGATGCCTTCGCGCAGGATCTTGGTGTTGGTGACGAACAGGTCATCGCCGACCAGTTGCACTTTCTTGCCGAGTTTTTCGGTGAGGATCGCCCAGCCGTCCCAGTCGTCCTCGGCCATGCCGTCCTCGATGGAGACGATCGGATATTTGTCGCACCAGGTAGCGAGGATGTCGGTGAATTGTGCCGAACTGAACGAAAGTTTCTCGGCCTCGAAACGATACTTGCCGTCCTTGCGGAATTCGCTGGCCGCGCAATCGAGGCCGATCATCACGTCCTGCCCCGGAATGTAGCCGGCTTCTTCGATGGCTTTCAACACGTACTGAATCGCCGCCTCGTTGTTGGCGAGATTGGGAGCGAAGCCGCCTTCGTCGCCGACCGAGGTGCTCAGTTTTTCCGCATGCAGGATTTTCTTCAGGGTGTGGAAAACCTCCACGCCGGCGCGCAGGGCATCCTTGAAGGTCGGCAGGCCGGCCGGGATGATCATGAACTCCTGGATGTCGAGCACATTGTCGGCATGCGCGCCGCCGTTGATGATGTTCATCATCGGCACCGGCATCTGCATCGGCGCCGCGCCACCGAGATAGCGGTACAGCGAGAGCCCCGCTTCATCCGCCGAGGCCTTGGCGCAGGCCATCGACACCGCCAGGATGGCATTGGCGCCGAGGCGCGCTTTCGTTTCGGTGCCGTCGAGCTCGATCATGGTCTTGTCGATGAACGCCTGCTCGGAGGCATCGAGGCCGATGATCGCCTCGCAGATCTCGGTGTTGACGTGTTCCACCGCTTTGAGCACACCCTTGCCGAGGTAGCGCGTCATGTCGCCGTCCCGCAGCTCGATGGCTTCGCGCGAGCCGGTCGAGGCGCCCGAAGGCACGGCGGCGCGGCCGATCACGCCGGATTCCAGCAGGATGTCGGCTTCCACGGTGGGATTGCCGCGGGAATCGAGAATTTCGCGGGCGATTACATCAACAATGGCAGTCATTTAATTTCAGGCCCCGGATATGGTTGATTATTCTTGGTTGGCTGCTTGAATACCGCTTCAAGCCACCCGTGCCCGCGCGGCAAAGCCGTATAACGCATTCACGCGCTCACCTCTTTGCCGCCGACCACACGCAGGCCGGCTTCGCCGTGCACGCTGTTGTGCTGCCCGAGCGCGGCCTTGATGAACGAGATGAACAGCGGATGCCCGTCGCGCGGCGTGGAGGTGAACTCCGGGTGGAACTGGCAGCCGTAGAACCACGGGTGCGGATGCTTGGCCGGATCGAGTTCGACCATCTCGGTCAGCGCCTCGGAATCGGTGCGCGCCGACACCAGCAGGCCGGCGGCTTCGAGACGCGGCACATAGTGGTTGTTGACTTCATAGCGGTGGCGGTGGCGCTCGCTGACATGCTCGCTCTGGTAGATGCGATGCGCCAGGGTGCCGCGCTTGACCGTGCAAGGCTGCGCGCCGAGACGCATGGTACCGCCCAGATTGGAATTGGTATCGCGCTTTTCCACCTGGCCGTCGCGGTTCTGCCATTCCGTAATCAAGGCGATCACCGGGTGCGGCGTATCGGCGTTGAACTCGGTCGAGTTGGCATTGGCCAGGCCGACCACATTGCGCGCGAATTCGATGGTGGCGATCTGCATGCCCAGGCAAATGCCCAGGTAGGGGATCTTGTTTTCGCGGGCATATTTCACCGCCGCGATCTTACCCTCGGTGCCGCGCTTGCCGAAGCCGCCGGGAACGAGAATCGCGTCCATATTGGCCAACGCCCTGGCCACGCCTTCGGGGCCTTCGGCTTCGAGTTGCTCGGAATCCAGGTAATGAATGCGCACCTTGGTGCGGGTATGGATGCCGGCGTGGATCAGCGCTTCCGACAGCGATTTGTAGGAGTCGGCGAGATCGACGTATTTGCCGACCATGGCAAGGTCGATCGCATGTTCAGGATGTTCGAGCGCATTGACGATGTTGTCCCACATGGTCAGATCGGCCGGGCGCGGCGTCAGGTTCAGCTTGCGGCAGGCGATTTCATCCAGGCCCTGCTTGTGCAGCATGGCCGGAATCTTGTAGATCGAGTCGGTGTCGTAGCAGGAGATCACCGCGCCCACCTGCACATTGGTGAACAGCGCGATCTTGCGGCGATCGTCTTCGGGCAGGGTGCGGTCGCTGCGACACATCACCACATCGGGCTGGATACCGATTTCGCGCAGTTCCTTGACGCTGTGCTGGGTCGGCTTGGTCTTGATCTCGCCGGCGGAGGGCAGATACGGCACCAGGGTCAGGTGGATATAGCAGGTGTTCTCGCGGCCGAGCTCGACGCCGACCTGGCGAATCGCCTCCAGAAACGGCAGGGACTCGATATCGCCGACGGTGCCGCCGATCTCGACGATGCCGACTTCGGCACCGACCGTTGCGGCATAGATGGAATTCTTGATCTCGTCGGTGATGTGCGGAATGACCTGCACGGTGCCGCCGAGGTAATCGCCGCGGCGCTCCTTGTTGATCACGCGCTCGTAGATCTGGCCGGTGGTGAAGTTGTTGGCCTTCTTCATCTTGGCCGTGACGAAGCGCTCGTAATGGCCCAGATCGAGGTCGGTCTCGGCGCCGTCTTCGGTTACAAACACCTCGCCATGCTGAAAAGGCGACATGGTGCCGGGATCCACGTTGATATACGGGTCCAGCTTGACCATCGAGACTTTGATGCCACGGGATTCGAGAATGGAGGCGAGGGACGCGGCCGCGATCCCCTTGCCCAGAGATGAAACGACACCGCCGGTAACGAAGATGTACTTGGTCATGAGGGTTACCCCCAGCAGGAAATTGAGATTATAGCGCAACCGGTTCCGGGACTCCAGCCGTAATCACGGCAGCTGCGGCATTGACGTCGTACCAAAACCACCGCAATCGCTTGAATGCATTAACATTGCGCCATGAAAGTTCACGGCAAAGCACGCAGCAGCATCCGCGCCAGCGAAACGGCGCGCAGCTTTTCGATCATCGACCAGACCTTGCTGCCGTTCGTGGTCGAAGACCACGAAATCGACACGTTGACGCAGGCCGCCGAGGCGATCCGCAGCATGCGCGTGCGCGGCGCCCCGCTGATCGGCGTGACCGCGGCCTACGGCATTGCCCTGGCAATGCGCGACGACCCTGCGGACACGGCGCTGGAACATGCCTGCCAGCTGTTGCAGGCGACGCGACCCACGGCCGTGAATCTTGCCTGGGCGATCGCGCGCATGCGCAGCCTGCTCCAGCCGCTGGCCGCGACGGCACGCGCCGCGGCCGCCTGGCAGGAAGCCGGGCGCATCGCGGCCGAAGACGTCGCCGCCAATCGCGCCATCGGCGAACATGGCCTGACATTGATTCGCGGGCTGCATCAGCAAAAGCAGCGCCCCATCAATATCCTGACCCACTGCAATGCCGGCTGGATCGCCACCGTCGACTGGGGTACCGCCCTCGCACCGATCTATTTGGCGCACGACAGCGGCATCCCGGTGCATGTCTGGGTGGATGAAACCCGGCCGCGCAATCAGGGCCTGCTGACCGCCTGGGAACTGCGCGAACACGGCGTGCCGCATACCTATATCGTCGATAACGCCGGCGGGCATTTCATGCAGCATGGCCAGGTGGACATGGTGCTGGTCGGCGCCGACCGCGTCTCGCGCCGCGGCGATGTCGCCAACAAGATCGGCACTTATCTGAAGGCGCTGGCGGCGCACGATAACGGCATTCCGTTCTATGCTGCCTTGCCGACCTCGACCATCGACTGGCAATGGCACGGCGACATGGACAAAATTGAAATCGAGGAGCGCAATGGGGCTGAAATTCGCCATCTTCGCGGGCTCTCGGCGCATGACGGCCTGACGCGCGATTTTCTGTTGCTCGACGAAAACAGCGCTGTCGCCAACCCCGCCTTCGATGTCACCCCGGCGCGACTCATCAGCGGCATCATCACCGAACACGGCATCGCCGCCCCGGCGCAGCTGGAATCGCTGCACAAAGAAAAGGTTATGGTCCCATGAGTTTTCTCGACGTCAACCATCGCCCGGATCTGGCGCGGCGCCGCGAGGTCATCGCCACCGCGATAAAAATGAACGCGCTCGGCATCAACCAGGGCAAGTCCGGTAATGTCAGCGTCCGCGTCGACGGCGGCTTCCTGATCACCCCGACCGGCGTTCCGTATGAGGAAACGAAGCCCGAGCAGATCGTGGCGATGCGCATGGACGGCACATTCGACGGCGATACCCTGCCCTCCTCGGAATGGCGTTTCCATCGCGATATCTATGTCTCGCGCGAGGAAGTGTCCGCGATCGTGCATACCCATTCCGCCTTCGCCACCACCATCGCCTGCCTGGCGCAGGATATTCCGGCGTTCCACTACATGATCGCGATTGCCGGCGGCAAGGACATTCGCTGCGCCCCCTATGCCACCTTCGGCACCCAGCAGCTGTCCGATCATGCGCTGGCGGCGCTGCAAGGGCGCCACGCCTGCCTGCTGGCGCAACACGGCATGATCGCCCTGGGACCGTCCCTGCCCAGGGCGCTGGCGATGGCCGTCGAGGTCGAAAGCCTGGCGCGCATGTACTGGCAGACCCTGCAGATCGGCAAGCCGGCATTGCTAGCGGACAGCGAAATGGCGACGGTGCTGGATAAATTTGAAACCTACGGCCAGCAGGCGCTTAAACCGCCATTAGCGTAATCCGCCGGATTCGCGGCAATCCCCATTATGGGATAATGACAGGTTAGTGACAGCAGCAAAATCGATACCAGATTTGCGGTGCCGCTGGGGCGTCATTCCCGCAGCGCGATTCCGCAAACACGCTTCCGCCCTCAAGAATTTCGGAGAAACGCCATGCACGCTCTCGCCAAGCCCGTTCTCGTCAACGACGCGCCGACCAACAACCGCAAGTTGCTCGCCTGGGTCGACCGGATCGCCGCATTGACCAAGCCGGACCGCATCTACTGGTGCGACGGTTCCGATGAAGAATACAACCGACTCTGCGCCGAACTAGTGACGGCCGGCACCTTCAGGAAACTGAACGAAAAGCTGCGTCCCAATTCCTATCTGGCCCTGTCCGACCCCAGCGACGTGGCGCGGGTCGAAGACCGTACTTTCATCTGCTCGCAGAAACAGGAAGACGCCGGCCCCACCAATAACTGGATCGCGCCGGCGGAAATGCGCGCCACCCTCGACAAATTGTTCGACGGCTGCATGCGCGGTCGTACCATGTATGTGGTGCCGTTCAGCATGGGCCCGCTGGGCTCGCATATCGCCCATATCGGCGTGGAACTGTCGGATTCCCCCTATGTCGCGGTCAATATGAAGCTGATGACGCGCATGGGCAAAAAAGTTCTGGACGTGCTCGGCGACGATGGCGAATTCGTGCCGGCCCTGCATTCGGTGGGCGCGCCGCTGGAAGCCGGCCGGAAGGACGTGGCCTGGCCCTGTAATCATGAACACAAGTACATCGTGCATTTCCCGGAAACCCGCGAGATCTGGTCTTTCGGTTCGGGCTACGGCGGCAATGCCCTGCTCGGCAAGAAATGTTTCGCCCTGCGCATCGCCTCGGTGATGGGCAAGCAGGAAGGCTGGCTGGCCGAGCATATGCTGATCCTCGGCGTGAAAACCCCGGAAGGCAAGAAGCACTACGTCACCGCCGCGTTTCCCTCGGCTTGCGGCAAGACCAATTTTGCGATGCTGATCCCGCCCGAGCCGTTCAAGAAGCAGGGTTGGGAAGTGACCACCATCGGCGACGATATCGCCTGGATCAAGCCAGGCAAAGATGGACGCATGTATGCGATCAACCCGGAAGCAGGATTTTTCGGCGTGGCGCCGGGAACCTCGTATGAGACCAACCCGAATTGCATGGAGTCGATCAAGTCGAACACCATTTTCACCAATGTGGCGCTGACCCCGGAGGGCGATGTGTGGTGGGAAGGCATGACGAAAACGCCGCCGGCGCAACTCACCGACTGGCAGGGCAAGGCCTGGACACCGGATTGCGGCCGCCTCGCCGCGCACGCCAATTCGCGTTTCACCGTGGCCGCCGCGCAATGCCCCTCGATCGACCCGGAATGGGACAACCCGGCCGGCGTGCCGATCTCGGCCTTCATTTTCGGCGGTCGCCGCTCCAGCACGGTGCCCCTGGTTACCGAAGCCGCTAACTGGAACGAAGGCGTATACATGGCCGCCACCCTGGGTTCGGAAACCACCGCCGCCATTACCGGTCAGGTCGGCGTGGTGCGCCGCGACCCCTTCGCGATGATCGCGTTCTGCGGCTACAACATGTCGGACTACTTCGCGCACTGGGTGCAGATGGGCGCCAGGGCCGGCGCCAAGGCGCCGAAGATTTATTGCGTCAACTGGTTCCGCAAGGATGAAAACGGCAAGTTCATGTGGCCCGGCTTCGGCGAGAACATGCGCGTGCTGAAGTGGATCGTCGAGCGCGTCGAAGGCAAGGCGCCGGCGCAACGGACGGCGCTGGGCAATATCCCGCAATACAGCAATCTGGACTGGAATGGTCTCGCCTATCCGCAGGACAAATTCACCTGGATCACCGCCGTCAACCAGGCGCAGTGGCAGCAGGAATTGACCCTGCACGATGAGTTGCTGACCAAATTGCAGTATCACCTCCCGGCCGAGATGAAGAACCGCTACTCGACGTTGAAACAGGCAATCTGAGTGCATGCGTGTCGGCAGCAGCCGCAATAAAAAACGGGAGCCGCGGCTCCCGTTTTTCATTGGCATGTACGGTTTATTTTTTATCGCAGGTATCCGCGATCTTTTTGCCGTCGATATGCATTTTCATGGTGCCCTGCGCCGTCTTCATCGTGTTGTCCATGGTGTAGGCGTCCTTGCCGTTGTGGGTAATGGTGCCTTCGCCGGTAGTGCCGTCGACGCACTTCATTTTCCAGGACACCTTGTTGCCATCGACCTTCATATCGGTCTGCTCACATTTCTGGTCGCGCGGGCTCTTTTCGCGGTCAGTCCATTTGCGCTCGCCCGGCTTCACGCAATGCGTCGTAGTGCGCCCGCCGCCCATCATCGCCGCCATCTCGGGGGGCATGCCAGGCATCTCCATTTTCATTTTCATTTCCCACAATCCTGCCGGCATCTCTTTGTTGTCGGCTTGCGCGACCAAGGGCGGCAACGCGGTTGCGGCAAGGGCAAATAGCAAAACGGTGGCTTTCATGGATTTCCTCCCTTTGTGATGGTGAACCATCGTAACGCCGGCGGTGGAAAAACGTAAACCCCGCAATCGGGTGAAGCCCGGCCTGCAGCGCTGACCCATTCGCGGACCCGTTTTGCAGGCACGTGGTAATATGCCTCACCACTCCAAGGGGAGTAGCTTTAACTGCGACAGTCGTCATCACGGGTTCGCCCCGGCGTCGCAGGCGCAAGATCCATATGCGTTAGCGAGACCTTGACCCGCAGGTAAAGGTCCCCTTGTGCTCCCACCATGACCACAAACGCCTTCACCTCCGGGATGAGGGCTTTTTAACCATGGGAGATGCCAATGGAGTTCTTTTCATCGCAATTTTTTTCCGCGTTGTTTGCCATCGTCGTCATCGATCTGGTGCTGGCCGGCGACAATGCGATCGTCATCGGTCTGGCTGCGCGCAGCCTGCCTCCGCATTTGCAGAAAAAAGCGGTGTTCTGGGGCGCCATCGGCGCCGTGGTGGTGCGTGCCATACTTACCGCCGGCGTGGTGTGGCTGCTCAAGATTCCGGGCTTCCTGCTGGTCGGCGGTCTGGCCCTGATCTGGATCGCCTGGCAGCTGGTGTCGGATCGCGGCGACGACGGCCATGCCGATATCGGCGCCGCCGTCACCCTTCGTCAGGCTCTGCAGACCATCATCATCGCCGACACCGTGATGGGCGTGGACAATGTGCTGGCGGTCGCCGGCGCGGCGCACGGCAGCTTTCTGCTGGTGGTGATCGGTCTGTTGATCAGCATCCCGATCGTGATGCTGGGCAGCACCCTGATCCTGAAGGCGGTGGAGCGCTTCCCGGTCATCATCGTGTTCGGCGCCGCCGTACTGGGCTGGACGGCAGGCAAGATGATCAGTGCCGAACCGATGCTGGCGACTTTCTTCGCCGAGCATCATGGCTGGCGGCTGGCGCTGTATGCGTTCTGCATCGGCATCATCGTCGTGCTTCCTCTGCTGCACAGATTGCGCGGCTGGCTATCGGCCCAATGGGTGTCGCTCGGTTTCCTGATGCTGTGGCTGGCGGTATTCGACCATCTTGAGGAGTACACCAGCCGCAAATACTTCCCGGCGGGCGATGCACCGATTGCGCTCGACCTGATCGACCTGGCGATGTGGCTGGGCTGGATTCCCATTGTCATCGTGCTGAACGGCGCGCTGGCAGCGCCGTCGACCAAAGCCGCCAAACGCCCGTCCTGAAAATGAAACGCCGCCGTCCGGTCCCGGACGGCGGCGTTTATTTGCAGCGCTTGCGATCAGGCGTCGTTGTGATGCACGCGCGCCTTGAAGCCGACCTCGCTGAGCTTTTGCACGATTTCCTCGACGTGCGCGTAATTGCGCGTCTTCAGCACGAACTCCACTTCGGCAGTCTGCACCGGCAGATTGGTGAAGGCACGCTGATGATGCACCTCCTCGATATTGGCATTGGCATCCGCGATCACGCTGGTGATGCGCGCCAGCGCGCCGGGCAGATCGCGCAGCTCAACCTTGACGCGCGCCAGACGGCCGGAACGCACCATGCCGCGCTGGATGATTTCGGCCAGCATCAGGGGGTCGATATTTCCGCCGCTCAACACCAGGCCGACATGCCTGCCGGCGAAGCGCTCGCGGTGCCGCATCAGCGCCGCCAGCGACACCGCGCCGGCGCCCTCGACCACGGTCTTTTCGATTTCCAGCAGCATCACGATCGCTTCCTCGATATCGCCCTCGTCCACCAGCACGATGTCCGACACCAGCTGTTCGACGACGGCCCGGGTCAGCTTGCCGGGTTCGCGCACGGCAATGCCCTCGGCAATCGTGGATGGCCCGAACGTGGCCGTGGTGCCCTTGATGGCCGCATACATGGACGGGAAGCGCGCGGTTTCCACGCCGACGATATCGATGCCCGGCTTGATCGCCTTCGCCGCCGTGGCCATGCCGCTGATCAGGCCGCCGCCGCCGACGGCAATGCACAGCGTGTCCAGTTGCGGCTGTGCGGCCAGCATTTCCAGGGCGATGGTGCCCTGGCCGGCGATGACGGTTTCATCGTCGTAGGGATGCACAAAACTGAGCCCGCGTCTTGCGGCCAGCTCAAAGGCATGCACCTTGGCTTCGTCGAAATTCTCGCCGAACAGCACCACCTCGGCGCCGTGGCGCTGGGTCATGTCCACCTTCACATTGGGGGTGAAGCGCGGCATCACGATCACGCTGGGGATACCCAGACGGCTGGCGTGATGCGCCACCCCCTGGGCATGATTGCCGGCGCTGGCGGCGATCACGCCGTTTTTCTTCTGCGCATCGCTCAGGGACTGCAACTTGTTGAGTGCGCCGCGCTCCTTGAAACTGGCGGTGAACTGGTGGTTCTCGAACTTCAGGTAGATCTGCGCCCCGGTAATTTCCGACAGGGTGCGCGAGTGCAGGCAGGGCGTATCGACGATATGGCCGCTGAGGACCCTTGCAGCGGCATTGATGTCGGCGAGGCTGATCATGAGCTTGGCTTTTTATGGTGAAGGCGAGTCCTGCCGGTCGCGGCAGCGGCCGGCAGGGTGGCGCAAAGGAGGACTGCTCTCAAACTGCGCTTATTCTGCTTATTCTCTCACGCAGTGACCGGCTTGCTGATATTCACCGCGGGTGCGCGCCCCTCCACATTCAGGAACTTGAAATCGACTTCCGGCACGCGGCCCGAGACGATATCCGCCAGCGCCTTGCCGGAACCGCAGCCTTCCGTCCAGCCCAGGGTGCCGTGGCCGGTGTTCAGGAATAGATTGGCATACTTGGCGCGGCCGATCGCCGGGCGGTTCGAGGGCGTGGCCGGGCGCAGGCCGGTCCAGTAGACCGGGTTGGCATAATCGGCCGCATGCGGGAACAACTCGCGGGTGCGGCGCACCAGGGCCTCGCAGCGCACCAGATTGAGATCGGTGCTGTAGCCGGTCAGCTCGGCGGTGCCAGCCACGCGCAGGCGATTGCCCAGCCGCGAGAACACGATCTTGTGGCCGTCGTCGGTCAGGCTGACGTTGGGCGCGCCTTCGAAGCCTGCGGTCGACAGGGTCGCCGAATAACCCTTGGCCGGGTACACCGGCACCGAGACGCCGATGGTCTTCAGCAGCAGCGGACTATAGGCGCCCATCGCCATGACGAAGGAATCGCCGCCAATGGCTTCATGGCCGGCACCGTTTTCTGCGCGCACCAGCACACTGGCGATTTTGTCGCCCTCGGTGCGAATCGCATCGATGGTCGTCGAGTAGCGGAACTTCACGCCGGCAGCCTCGCACAGCCTGGCCAGGTTCTGCGTGAATTTATGCGCGTCGCCGGATTCGTCGGCATCGGTAAAGGTCGCGCCGACAATCTTGTCGCGCGTCAGCTTGAGGGCAGGTTCGATCTCGACGGCGCGATCAACGCTGACCACCTGGCGATCGCAGCCGAAGTCGCGCATGATCTTGGCGGCCGGGATGGCCGCTTCCCATTCCTTGGGGTCCGTGTAGAAATGCAGTATCCCCTTGGTGAGGTGATCGTATTCGATCCCGGTTTCGCGGCGCAGTTCCTGCAGGCAATCGCGGCTGTAGGTGCCGAGATTGAGGATCTGCACGATATTGAATTTGGTGCGCGAGGGCAGGCATTCGAGCAGGAATTGCAGACCCCAGGCCCATTGCGCGGGATCGGCGCGCAGGCGAAACAGCAAGGGCGCATCTTCCTTGGCCAGCCACTTCAGCACCTTCAGCGGCGCGCCGGGATTGGCCCAGGGTTCGGCGTGCGAAACGGAAATCTGCCCGCCATTGGCGAAGCTGGTTTCCAGGCCGGCGCCCGGCTGACGATCGATGACGGTGACTTCATGGCCCTGTTTGGCCAGGTACCATGCCGAGCAGGTCCCGAGTATGCCTGCACCCAAAACGACGACTTTCATGCTTTTGCTCCTTGTATGAGCGCCAATGAAAAAAGGGGGAGTGATCTCGTGGATCACTCCCCCATCCGTTCGCTTTACCTGAGAGTTTACGGAGACGATGCTCCGGGTGCCCCTTCGGTGGATGGCCTCACTGTGCCACCTCTCTCCAGAAATATGTTGCGACCAGTCCTCGTTGCCTGAGCGATTCGCGGGGTGCTTGCGCCTTCGGCGGCCACACAAGGTGGCACTCTCCTGATCAACGCGCGGAGTGTACGGGAATTACGCTAGTATTGTCAAAATTCCAGAAGGGCCGAACCATCATGTCAACACTGCCCCACTCTCCCGTCCTTTCCCAGTTTGCGCAAAGCGCCTGCCTGTTCGACCCGGCCGACAGCCTGCTGCCGTTCACGGTGGACGGGGTGCTCGCCGGCTGGATGAAGCGCTCCTTCGCCGATCATCTGGGCGACTGGCCGGAACATTTTGCGATTCGCCCGCGTGGCGTCGGCATGCTGGGGCATTTCGCCTCGCCCGAGCATCGCAGCGCGGCGCTGGCTGAGGTCGTGGAAGCACTGGCCGCACAGGGCGCCATCCATGGCTGGCGCGGCGAACTGGTCACCGTGGCGGAATCGTTCTACGCGCCGCCCGTGTTTCATATCGAGCGCGCCGCCTCGCGCTACTTCGGCCTGACCATGTACGCCGCACACCTCAACGGCCTGACCGAACGCAATGGCGAGCTGCAGATGTGGATCGCGAAACGCGCCGACAGCAAGACCATCGATCCGGGCAAGCTGGACAATCTGACCGCCGGACGCATCGCCCGCGGCTTTTCGCCCTGGCAGACCCTGATCAAGGAAACCGGCGAAGAGGCCGGTGTGCCCGATGCACTGGCGCAGCGGGCCAAATGTAGCGGCGCGGTGCGCTGCAAATACCTGGTCGACGAGGGACTGCATCACGAGGTGATGTTCGTGCACGATCTGCTGCTGCCGGCGGATTTCACGCCGCAGAACCGGGACGGGGAAGTCGCCGCTTTCCACTGCCATTCCATGGCCGAGATCATGCGCATGCTCGAAACCCCGGCGCAGTTCACCACCGACGCGGCACTGGTGATCATCGACTGCCTGATTCGCCTTGGCTACATCGGCTCCGACCGCGACGATTATCTGGAGCTGATCCACGCCATGCGGCCGTGAGTACCGCCCGGGCTGCCGTTGATTTTTTAGCGCAGATCAAGCACTGGCGCGGTGTTTGAGACATTTTTGCTCCAAAAGGCGCACCAACGCTAGAGTTTGAAATTCTTGTCGCCAGGCTAACTCGCCAACTCCGCCCGCCCCGCAAACTGCAACAGGGCCTCCGGATTGGCCAATGCCTCGATGTTCTTGACCTCGGCGCCATGGACCACGTTGCGCACCGCCAGCTCGACGATCTTGCCGCTCTTGGTGCGCGGGATATCGCTGACCTGCACCACCTTGGCGGGCACATGGTGCGGCGTGGTGTTGACGCGGATCTGCCGTTTCACTTTCTTGATCAGCGCATCATCGAGGCTGATATCGGGGCGCAGGCGCACGAACAGCACCACGCGCACATTGCCGGTTTTGCCGGGCGGCCAGTCCTGGCCGATCACCAGGCTCTCTTCGACTTCGTCGAGCTTTTCCACCTGCCGATAAATTTCGGCGGTGCCGATGCGCACCCCACCGGGGTTCAGCACCGCGTCCGAGCGGCCATGAATCACCAGGCCTTCATTGCGGTTGGCGTGCACGATCAGTTCGCAGTAATCGCCGTGATGCCATACATTCGGAAAGCGTTCGAAATAGGCGCGGCGATAACGCTTGTTGTCGGGATCGTTCCAGAAATACAGGGGCATGGTCGGGAACGGCCTGGTGCAAACCAGCTCGCCCTTGCGTCCGCGCACCGGCTGGCCGGCGTCATCGAACACATCGACGGCCATGCCGAGGGCGCGGCATTGGATCTCGCCGCGATACACCGGCAGGGTCGGCGAACCGCCCGCAAACAGGGCGATCAGATCGGTGCCGCCGCTGATCGAGGCCAGGCAGACATCGCGCTTGATGTGCTGATATACATAGTCGAATCCCTCCGGCGCCAGCGGCGAGCCGGTGGACAGGATCATGCGCAGGCTGTCGAGACGATGCGTGTCCATCGGCGCCAAATGCAGCTTGGCGATGGCATCGATGAATTTGGCCGAGACGCCGCAATGCGTGGCGCGTTCGTCGTCGACGAGATCGAACAGAATGGAACCGCGATTGACGAAGGGCGAGCCATCGTAAAGCAGCAGGGTGGCGCCCGATGCGAGTGCGGTGATCAGCCAGTTCCACATCATCCAGCCGCAGGTGGTGTAGAAGAAAACGCGATCACCGGCACGGATATCGCAATGCAGCTGATGCTCCTTCAGGTGCATCAGCAGCGCGCCGCCGGCGCTGTGCACAATGCACTTCGGCACACCGGTGGTGCCCGAGGAATACATGATGTACAGCGGATGATTGAACGGCAGTTGTGCGAATTCGATTTCCGCGGGCGCAAACGGTGTCAGCCAGTCATCCCAGGCAATTGCGCCGGCAATATTGCCGAATTCGAGCGGCTGCTCCAGGCAGGGCACGATCACCACCTGCCGCAATCTGGGCAGGCGCGCGGCCAGTTCCCGCACCACGTCGAGCGTGGGAACGGCCTTGCCTGCGCCATAGTAGCCGTCGCCGGCGAACAGGATGGTCGGCTCGACCTGGCCGAAGCGATCCAGCACGCCTTGCAGACCGAAGTCGGACGAGCAGGAAGTCCAGGTGGCGCCGATGCTGGCGCCGGCCAGGGCCGCAATCACCGTCTCGGGCATATTCGGCAAGAAGCCGGCGATGCGATCACCGGGCTGCACGCCCGCGCGGCGCAGCGCCTGCGCCACGCGCGAGACCTCGTCGTAGAGTTGGCGATGGCTCAGGCGTCGCCGCGTTTTGTTCTCGGCCCAGAACACGATCGCATCCGCATCATCGTCCGCATGGCGGCGGCGCAGCAGATTCTCGGCGAAGTTGAGCCTCGCATCCGGGAAAAACCGCGCGCCGGGCATCGCCCCGGCATCGACCAGCACGCGCTCGCCGCGCGTCTCGGCGATGACATGGCTGTAATCCCAGACCGTACGCCAGAAATCTTCCAGATGCGCGATCGACCAGGCATGCAGATCGGCGTACTCGTCGACATTGACGTTGTAGTGCGAATGCACCAGACGCGCGAAGGCAGTCATGCGCGCAGCGGCGAACTGCGCCGGCGCGGGCGTCCACAGCGGCACGGGCCTGGCGGCATTCAGCATGAAACACCCCCGGACGCAGCCACGCCGCCGGACAGTCGGCACAGAATTTCAGCGGTCATCACCAGCCACCCGGTCTGATCAGAGCGCAACCTGGAAAGCCGCAGCGGTTTTGGCCTTGACTTCATCCAGCGTCACACCGGGATGCAATTCGATCAGCGCCAGGCCCTGGCCGGGCCTGACCTCGAACACGCAGAGGTCGGTGATGATCAGATTGACCACGCCCTTGCCGGTCAGCGGCAGCGAGCACGATTTCAGAATCTTCGACGCGCCATCCTTGGACGTGTGCTCCATCAACACCACCACGCGCCGCACGCCCGACACCAGGTCCATGGCGCCGCCGGGGCCCTTGACCATCTTGCCGGGTACCATCCAGTTGGCAAGATCGCCGTTCTCGGCGACTTCCAGGCCGCCCAGGATCGACAGATCCACGTGTCCGCCGCGGATCATGCCGAAGGAATCGGCGCTGGAGAAAAAGCTCGAGCCGGGCAAGGTGGTGATGGTCTGCTTGCCGGCATTGATCAGGTCGGCATCGATGGTGGCGTCCGTCGGGAACGGGCCGATGCCGAGCAAGCCGTTTTCGGATTGCAGATGCACATTCATGCCGGCCGGAATGAAATTCGCCACCAGCGTCGGAATGCCGATGCCGAGGTTGACGTAATAGCCGTCGCGCAATTCCCTGGCCGCGCGCCTGGCCATCAGCTCGCGGATCGGCGAATCTTTTTTCGAGGCGGCCGCGCCTTGCACGGTGCGGAACTCGATGCGCTTTTCATACTTGGCGCCCTGCACGATGCGGTCGACAAAAATGCCCGGCGTATGAATCTGGTCGGGATCGAGTTCGCCGACTTCGACCAGTTCCTCGACTTCCGCCACCGTCACCTTGCCGCAGGTGGCGATCATGGGATTGAAATTGCGCGTGGTCTTGCGATAGACGAGGTTGCCGGCCTTGTCGCCCTTCCAGGCCTTGACGATCGACAGGTCGGTACGGATCGCGTCTTCCAGCACGTATTCGCGGCCATCGAAGCTGTGCGTGTGCTTGCCTTCGGCCAGCTTGGTGCCGTAGGAAGTGCGCGTATAGAAACCGGGGATGCCGGCGCCGCCGGCGCGAAATTTTTCCGCCAGCGTACCCTGCGGCACCAGTTGCAGATCGAGTTCGCCGGCCAATACCTGGCGCTCGAATTCCTTGTTTTCGCCAACATAGGAGGCGATCACTTTTTTCACCTGGCGGGTCTTGAGCAGCAGGCCCATGCCGAAATCGTCGACGCCGGCATTATTGCCGGCAATGGTGAGTCCCTTGACGCCCGAATCGACCAAGGCCTGGATCAGGTTTTCCGGGATGCCGCACAGACCGAAACCGCCGGCGGCGATGCTCATATTGTCTTTCAGCAGGCCATCCAGCGCGGATTTGGCATCCTTGTAAACTTTGCTTGTGCTCATTGTTCCTGTCTCCTGGTTTCAGTGGGGCTCGCCACCGATTTTTTTTGATTTCCGGGTATTCCCGGCTGGCGCCACATTATCGCCATTAATGCCGCTATTGCCACCCAGCCCGCCTACGCCGTTCCGACGCCCTACTTGGCGGTCCAGCCGCCGTCGATCGACATCGCCGCACCGGTGATGGTTCCTGCCATGTCGCCCGCCAGATACAAGGCCAGCGACGCCACTTCTTCAACGGTGACGAAGCGTTTGTTGGGCTGCGGTTCCAGCAGCACATCGCGAATCACGTTCTCGCGCGGAATGCCGTGCACCTTGGCCTGGTCGTCGATCTGCTTTTCCACCAGGGGGGTCAGCACATACCCCGGGCAGATCGAATTGGCGGTGATGCCCATTTCGGCGACTTCCAGCGCCAGCGATTTGGTGAAGCCGACCACGCCATGCTTGGCGGCGACGTAGGCGGATTTGAACGGCGAGGCCACCAGGCCGTGGGCCGAGGCGATATTGATCACGCGTCCCCATTTGCGCGCCTTCATGCCCGGCAGGGCGGCTCTAGTGGCATGGAAAACCGAGGACAGGTTGATGGCGATGATCGCATCCCATTTTTCCGGCGGGAACACGTCGACGGCGGCCACATGCTGGATGCCGGCGTTGTTGACCAGAATATCGACGGCGCCGAGGGCCTTGATCGCCTCCTCCACCATGCCGGTGACGGCGGCCGGTTTCGACATATCGGCGCCCGAGTAAACGACCTTGACGCCGAATTCGGCCGCCATCGAGGCACGCAATTTTTCGATCTCGGCGGCGTCGCCGAAACCGTTCAACATCACATTGGCGCCGGCGCCGGCCAGGACGCGGGCGATACCTTCACCGATACCGCTGGTGGAGCCGGTGACCAGTGCCGATTTGCCGGAAAGTGCTTTGCTCATGGAATGCTCCTCAGTTTGTCTTCTTCAACATTTCCAAATGCGGAATATCGTCTTCGATATAGACATCCGACACCGTCTCGAAACCGAACGCCTGATAAAACTTTTCCAGCCGCTGCTGCGCGCCGATACGATTGCCCCGACCTGGAAACAGCGCGGCATGGCGCGCCAGCGCCTCAGCCAGCAGGATGCGTCCATAGCCTTTCATGCGGACCGCGCGCGCCGTCACCACCCGACCGATCGAGGGCTCGGCATATTTGATGCCCGCATCGACCAGCCGGCAATAGGCGACCAGTTCGCGGCGCCCGTCGATCTCTTCCCAGCCCAGCAGATGCCATGAATGCGGATCGGCGCCGTCGTTGTCCTGAAACGGGCAGTTTTGCTCCACCACGAACACATCGGTGCGCAGGGTGGAAACCGCATACCAGTCATGCAGGCTCAAATTCTCGAAGCGTGAAAATTGCCAGGTCAACATACCTTATTCCAGAATCGCATTGATCTTGTCAGCTTGGGCCGTAGGTCGGGTTAGCGGCTTTATCGCGTAACCCGACAGGCCCGGTTCAACATCGGCATTTCGCGCACTGATTTGTCTTGTCGGGTTACGCTGCGCCAACCCGACCTGCGCCACGTTAACGTCGATCGGGATCGGCCACAGCGACTACTTCGATTTCGCCAGATGCAACCACGTCTCCACCACCGTATCCGGGTTCAGGGACATGGACTCGATACCTTCCTTCATCAGCCATTCGGCCAGGTCCGGATAATCGCTGGGCCCTTGCCCGCAGATGCCGACGTATTTGTCCGCCTTGCGGCACGCCTGGATCGCCATATGCAGCATGCGCTTCACCGCCGCATCGCGCTCATCGAAGGCGTCCATCACCAAGCCCGAATCGCGGTCGAGCGCCAGGGTCAGCTGCGTCATATCGTTGGAACCGATCGAGAAACCGTCGAAGCGTTTGAGAAATTCATCGGCGAGAATGGCGTTCGAGGGGATCTCGCACATCATCACGATCTTGAGATCGTTCTTGCCGCGCTCGAGCCCGAACTGTTTCATGATCTCGAGCACCTGGTCGGCCTCGCCCAGGGTGCGCACAAACGGCACCATCAGTTCCACATTGGTGAGCCCCATGGTGTCGCGCACGAATTTCATCGCCTCGCACTCGAGGCGGAAGCATTCGCGGAACGATTGCGCGATATAGCGCGAGGCGCCGCGAAAGCCCAGCATCGGATTTTCTTCGGTGGGCTCGTAGCGCGGGCCGCCGATCAGGTTGCGGTATTCGTTCGATTTGAAATCGGACAGCCGCACGATGACTTTTTTCGGCCAGAACGCGGCGGCGATGGTGGCCACGCCTTCGGCCATTTTCTTCACGTAAAAATCGACCGGGTTCAGGTAGCCGCGCGCCTGCTTCGCCACCTGCGCCTTCAGCTCATCCGGCAATTTGCCGAATTCCAGGCAGGCCTTGGGGTGGATGCCGATGGTGTTCGAGATGATGAATTCGAGGCGGGCCAGGCCGACGCCTTCGTTGGGCAGCTGCGCAAAATCGAAAGCGAGTTCGGGGTTGCCGACGTTCATCGCGATCTTCACCGGAATTTCCGGCATCTTGTCCAGCGAGACCTCGATCACTTCGAACGGCACCTTGCCACGGTAGATATGGCCGGTGTCGCCCTCGCAGCAGCTGACGGTGAGGTCTTCGCCCGGCTTGACCACTTCGGTGGCATTTTCGCAGCCCACCACCGCCGGCACACCCAGCTCTCGGGCGATGATGGCGGCGTGGCAGGTGCGGCCGCCGCGATTGGTGATGATGGCCGCGGCCTTTTTCATCACCGGTTCCCAGTTGGGGTCGGTCATGTCGGTGACGATCACATCGCCTTCGCGAAACAGATTGATCTCGCTGACGTCCTTGATCACGCGCGCCGGCCCCGCCCCCACCTTGCCGCCGATCGCGCGGCCCTCGGCAATTTTCACGCCCTCGCCCTTCATGCGGTAGCGGGTCAGCACATCGCCATGTTTTTCCTGCGATTTCACCGTCTCGGGGCGCGCCTGCAGAATATACAGCTTGCCGTCGCCGCCGTCCTTGCCCCATTCGATGTCCATCGGACGGCCGTAGTGGGCTTCGATGGCCATCGCGTATTTGGCCAGTTCTTCCACCTCGGCATCGGTCAGGGAAAAACGCTCGCGCTCGGCGGCATCCACCGGCTTGACCTCAACCGATTTGCCGGCCGCGGCGCTGCTGCCGAAAATCATTTTCTCGGCCTTGGTGCCCAGGCTGCGGCGCAGCACGGCCGGCTTGCCGTTTTTCAGGCACAGCTTGGAAATATAAAATTCATCCGGGTTGACCGCGCCCTGCACCACCATTTCACCGAGCCCATAGCTGGACGTAATGAACACCACATCCGGGAAGCCGGATTCGGTATCGAGCGTGAACATCACACCGGCGGCGCCGCTGTCCGAGCGCACCATGCGCTGCACACCGGCGCTGAGCGCGACCTCGGCATGGGCAAAATCCTTGTGCACGCGGTAGGAAATGGCGCGGTCGTTGTACAGCGAGGCGAACACATGCTTGATCGCTTCCAGCACATTGTCGATGCCGCGAATGTTGAGATAGGTCTCCTGCTGGCCGGCGAAGGAGGCGTCGGGCAGGTCTTCGGCGGTGGCCGAGGAGCGCACCGCAAAGCTGGCCTCGACATTACCTTTGGTTAATTCTGCATAGCCGGCACGGATTTCCGTTTCGAGCGCGGGCTGCAGCGGCGCCTTCACCACCCAGTCGCGGACCATGGCGCCGGTTTTGGCCAGGGCCGCCAGATCATCCACATCCAGATTGACCAGGGCCGCATTGATCTTTTCGGTGAGCTGGTTGTGGTTCAGAAATTCGCGAAACGCTTCCGCCGTGGTGGCGAAGCCGCCGGGCACCCGAACTCCGGCTTTCGACAGTTGGCTGATCAGTTCTCCCAGCGAAGAATTTTTGCCGCCGACGGTGGCGACATCATGCATGCGAAGAGTGGCGAGCGGAAGAACGAGGGGCAGGGACATGGCGAATCCGGAAGAGAGCGGTTAGGGAATTATCGACAAGAAACGGCAGACGTTCGAGGAAGATAGTCCATAATTATAGCTTCCCCAGACCCCTTGCTGCACCGCAAAAATACCAGGACCCGTCCATGCCCCACCGTCGCACCGCCTTTTTTGTCTCCGACCGCACCGGCATTACCGTGGAAATGCTGGGAAGCTCCCTGCTGACCCAGTTCGACGACGTCGAGTTCCGCCGCGTCACCCTGCCCTTTATCGACAATATGGACAAGGCGCGCGACGTTCTCGACCAGATCGAGGCGGCAAAGTCGCAATCGGGGATGCGCCCTCTGGTATTCACCTCGCTGATGGCCGACGATATCCGCGAGGAAATCTCCAAGGCCAATGCCATGGTCCTGGACCTGTTCGACCGCTTTATCGTGCCGCTGGAAAAGGAACTGGGTGTGACCTCGGCCCATGCGATCGGGCGCAGCCACTCGGCCGGCAATTTCAAGGACTACAACCACCGCATCGAGGCGGTGAATTACACCCTGGCCCACGACGACGGCATGACCAACCGCAACCTGGACCAGGCGGACATCATCCTGGTCGGCGTCTCGCGCAGCGGCAAGACCCCCACCTGTCTGTACATGGCCCTGCAGTTCGGCATCAAGGCGGCCAATTACCCGCTGATTCCCGAGGACATGGAGCGCATGAAACTGCCGCCCGCGCTGATCCCGCTGCGACAGAAGGTCTGGGGGCTGTCCATCACCCCGGAGCGCCTGCAGCAAATCCGCCAGGAACGCAAGCCCGACAGCAAGTACGCCTCCCTTGAAAATTGCCGCTGGGAAGTCGCCGCCGCCGAATCGCTGATGCAGCAAGCCGGCATCTCCTTCCTGAACTCCACCACCAAGAGCATTGAAGAACTGGCCGCCACCATCCTGCATGAGGCCCATCTGGTACGCCGCGTCTATTAACATGTTTGTTGAGTAGAACCAGTGTTTGTGACATGATTTGCCGCACCAACCGGTCGAAAAAATAAACAGACCGGATAAAAAATAAATCCAATAAATATATCTCTGAGGAGCTTCGCATGTCAGTCAAAAAGCGTCTTATTCCCGCACTCGTTGCATCCGCGCTTGCAATCGGCGCTCCCGCCGCGCAGGCCACTACTTTCAGCGGCGTTTATGTGTTCGGCGACAGCCTCTCGGATTCGGGGTTTTTCCGTCCGGTCCTGGTCGCCGGTGGCTTGACACCCGCACAGGCAGCCGCGGTGGGCCGCTTTACCACCAATCCCGGCCCCGTCTGGTCGGAGCTCGTCGCCAGCTATTACGGCGGCAATCCGAACCCCAGCAACGCCGGTGGCGGCATCTACGCCCAGGGTGGCGCACGTGTGTCGGCCGCATCGGCTTCCACGCCGGCCGGCGCGACACAGCGTCCCGTCACTACACAAATTGATGAATTTCTTGCCAGCGGTCGTGCCAACTCGAAGGCGCTCTATGCCATCTGGGCGGGCGCCAACGACCTGCTGCAGGCCGGCGCAGGCGGCGTGCCCTTTGCCGCCGCCATTCCCGGCCAGGTGGCCAGGCTCCAGGGCGCCGGCGGCAAGTACATCGCCGTATTTGGCTTGCCGAATCTAGGCCTGACCCCGGGCGCGCAAGCAGGTGGCCCGGCAACCGTTGCCGCGCAAACGCAGGCGGCAGTGGGATTCAACATTACGCTGTTCAATGCGATCGCCGCATCCGGCCAGAAAGTCATGGCTGTCGACACCTTCTCGCTGTTGAACGAGATCGCCGCCTCGCCTTCCACTTATGGCTTTGTGAACATCACCACGCCGGCCTGTACTGTGGCACTGCCGAATTGCAGCACGGCCACTATGGTCGCGGTAGGGGCCGATCAGAACTACCTGTTCGCCGATGCCATCCATCCAACCAGTGGCGCCCACGCCATCATCGCCGATATGCTGAAGGCAATGATCGACGGCCCGAACGCCTATTCGACCATGGCCGAAGTGCCGCTGGCCACGCGCGCCGCCCATGTGCGCTCGCTCGATGAAGGCCTGCGCACCGGCGCCACGGCGGAAGTCGGCAAGGCGACTGCCTTTGCGGCAGGCGACGGCGGCAGGTTCGATATCTCCAGCGGAGAGCAAAAGGTCTATTCGAAGTCGAATACCTATGCCGCCACCGCCGGCGCCACGATCCGCGTTTCCGAGGCCACCACGCTCGGTGTCGCCATTGGCCAGTCCAAGGCCGACGCCACCATGGGCTCGCTGGGCAAATACAAGCTGAACGAAACCACGCTGTCGGCGTTTGGCGGCTTCCAGGGCGAAAGCTTTTACATCAACGCCAGCGGCTCGGTGTCCGATCTGCGTTACAACGATATCGAACGCAATGTGAAACTGGGACCGGCAACGCGCACCAATCGCGCCAGCACCAAGGGCAGCAATGCCTCGGCCACCCTGGCCGGCGGCTTCGACTTCCCGTTTGGCAAGTTCACCGTGGGGCCCCTCGTTTCGTATTCGACGCAGAGCGTCTCGGTGACCGGCTTTACCGAAAATGCCGGCTCGACGCCGCTGTCGACCGATCTGCGCATGGACGACCAGTCGCGCGTCTCGCAGGTCGCAAGCCTTGGCATTCGCGCCAGCATGGCGCTGGGCAGCTGGACGCCGTTTGCGCGTTTCACGGTGGACCGCGATGCCAAGGGCGGCGAACGCGATGTGAGCGCATCGCCGGTAACCATCGCGCAGAACATCAGCTATGTGGTGCCGGGCTTCACCTCCGACAAGGAATGGGTGACCGCCACCATCGGCGTGCGCGGCAAGATCAGCCCGCGCCTGGGCGTCTCGGTGGTCTATACCAATGTTCACAGCCGCAAGGACATCAAGCAGGATGGCGTAACCGCCAACTTCGCCTACATGTTCTAGTCGGCAAATCCGCAGCACCGAAAGGGCCGTGCACTTGCACGGCCCTTTTTTCTTCGGCTTTCCGTTTCAAACATCGCATGCGATGATGGCGCATGAAGTGCGTCTACACTGCGGCCAACCTGCCGGATGCTCAGCTGCTCCACGACCTGCTTGAACAGGCCGGCATCGCCGCCCATATCTTCAATGCCAACGCGATGGGTGCCCTCGGCGAATTGCCGCTGGCGGCCGCCTATCCGCAGGTGTGGATTGCGCAACTGCATCAAGAAGCGCATGCACACGCTGTAATCGCCAGCTATCAGCAGCGCGGCCCGGCGCTCGCGCAGCGCATCTGCGGCGGCTGCACCGAAAGCAATCCCGGCGAATTTGATCTGTGCTGGAACTGCGGCCAAACCCTGCCGGCCTGATTAGCTGAACTTCAGCTTCATGATGATGATCGCCAGGGCCAGCATCAGGGTAACGATATTGGCGCCGATGATCGGCCAGGCGCCGAGCATCAGGCCATAAGCCAGCCAGCACAGAATGCCGCAGCAGAAAATCACGTACATCGGCAGCGAAACATCGCGCGCCGACTTCGTTCGCCAGATGCGCACCACCTGCGGCACAAAGGCGAAGGTGGTGAGGCAGGCGCCGATGCTGCCGATCACCTCGGGCGCGATCATGTCTTCAGCGAGAACGGGGTGAAGTTGGTATTGCGATCATAGTAGTCTTCGGCCTCCACCTTCTTCAGCCAGGCGACGATCTTGTAGGTGACCGGGGTGAACACGACTTCGACCCCGACCTTGGTCAGGAACTGCGCCAGCATGATGGTGGGCAGCTTGTCGTCGGGGATGATGCCGCTGGCATAGAAGGCCAGCGGGTAGAACAGCATCGAGTCCACCGCCTCGCCGAAAATGGTGGAACCGATGGTACGCGTCCACAGATATTTGCCGCTGGTCATGATTTTCATCTTGGCCAGCACAAAGGAATTGACGAACTCGCCGCAGGAAAACGCGATCAATGAGGCAATCGAGATGCGCCAGGTGGTGCCGAACGCCACCTCATAGGCCGCCTGGTTTTTCCAGAACGGCGCGGGCGGCAGCGCCACCACCACATAGGCCATCAGGGAAGCAAAGGCCAGCCCGGCAAAGCCGGCCCAGATCACGCGCCGCGAACGCGCGTAACCGTAAACCTCGGTGAGGATGTCGCCGAACACATAGGAAATCGGAAAGAACAACACGCCGGCGCCGAAGGTCAGCGTGCCCAGGAAAGGCACATCCCATTGCGCAATCTTGGCGGGGCCGATCAAGTTGGAACAAATCAGCACGGTGACGAAAGCCACCATCACGAATTCGTAATAGCGATAGCTGCGTTGCGATTTGGGGGATGCAGCCGTCGCGGTGGAAGGGTTTTGCATGAGGTTGCCCTGACTCGGTGGAGATTTGGTTTATTGAGGCTTGATTGCTTGCACCGGACTTGATTGCGTCCCGGTGTTGAAGCGAGCGGAACTTTAAATTTTCCTCGGGGCAATTGCAAACCATTTTGTTGTTCCGGCGTTCATCCCGAACGCAAGACGAAACTCAAACTCTAGCGTTGGCGCGGCGTTTGGGGCATTTTCTCCCCAAACACCGCGCCAAATGACGATCTACGATTTCCGCTGCCGCTGTCTCGTCAGTTCAAACAGGCACACCGCTGCCGCTGCGGCTGCATTAAGTGATTCGATTTTCCCCGGCATGGGGATGCTGACCTGCAGCGACGCCGCGCTCAGCAATTCTGCGGAAAGACCAGCGCCCTCGTTGCCAACCAGAAAGGCAGTCGGCTGTCGCAAATCGCAATCGTAAAGCGTCTGCTTGGCAAGCGGCGCCAGGGCCAGTGACTGCGTACCTTTCTGCTGATGCCAATCTTTGAGCCAGGCAATCAGATCGACACCTTCGATAATATTGATCGCGAAATGAGCGCCCTGCCCGGCGCGCAACACTTTCGGCGACCAAGCGAAGGCGCTGGTCTTCGACAGCAGCACATCCGAGATGCCGGCGGCAGCCGCGCTGCGCAGCATCGAGCCGACATTGCCGGGGTCCTGCACATCTTCGAGCAGCAGGATGGCGTTGGCATTTTTTGCGACAGGTTGCGGTGACGGCGTGGGCACAATCGCCATCACCATCGAGGGCGATTCGAGCGCGGAGGCTTCCTTGAGCAGGGCATCGCTGAGCACATTGATGTCGGCATTGCCGGCGTCTTGCAGCAGGGCGACAACTTCAGGGTCGTCGAGTGCGGATTCGGCGATCACCAGTGACTGGGTAGCGCCGAGTGCCTCGTGATACGCGCGCACCAGGTGAATGCCATCGAGCACCGTGAGCCCCGCCTTTTTGCGATCGCGCGAGGAATGCGCAAGGCCGATCAGCTGTTTGACGAAGGCATTGTCACGGGAGCGAATGGCTTTCATCAGCTCTCCCAGTCGCGGGCGGCGGCGCGCACCGGTGCGAAGCTGCGGCGATGGATGGGGCAGGGGCCGTGGTCGTTCAGGGCGCGCAAATGCGCGGCGGTGCCATAGCCCTTGTGCTGGGCAAAACCATAATGTGGGAAGCGTTCATGCATCGCCACCATCTCGGCATCGCGCACGGTTTTGGCGAGAATGGACGCGGCCGAAATTTCCGCCATCAATCGGTCGCCTTGCACCAAGGCACGGCTGCGCAGGGAGGTTTTCGGCACATGCAGGCCATCGACCACGACCTCATCCGGCACCATTCCCAGCCCTTCGATGGCGCGCTTCATCGCCAGCAGGGTGGCCTGCAAAATATTGATGGCATCGATCTCTTCGACGCTGGCGCTGGCCACACAGCAGGCCAGGGACTGGTCGCGAATGAGAATGGCCAGATGATCGCGGCGTTTTTCGCTGAGCATTTTCGAATCCGCCAGGCCGGCAATCGGGCGCGATGGATCGAGAATAACCGCTGCCGCATACACTGCCCCGGCCAGAGGGCCCCGCCCCGCTTCATCCACGCCGCAAATCCGCATCGCCGGGCGCATGGGTGTGACTGTGCTAGGCCGCAGCGGGCTGGGTGCTGCCGGCGACCGCAGCGCCTTCAGACTGCGCCAGATGCCTGGTCAGGAACGGTCGCAGTGCATCCCTGACCCTGGCCGCGTTATCGACCGCCAGCGAGGCATGAATTTCAGCGAAGCGGCCGCGCAGACGTGCCGCCGCATCCTTGTGCGTCAGCCAGTTGCCGAGGGCGCGCGCCAGATTTTTCGGCGTGGCGTCATCCTGCAGCAGTTCCGGCACCAGCCACTCGCCGGCCAAGATATTGGGCAGGCCAACATAGGGAAGATAGGCTTTTCTGATCATCAGCCGATAGGTGGTGGGCGACATGCGATAGGCAATCACATGCGGACAGCGCAGCAAGGCCGCTTCGAGCGTCGCGGTGCCGCTGGCCACCAGGGCGACGTCGGCGGCGGCCAGCGCAAAATTGGCATGGCCGAAAAGAATCTGGATCGGCAGATCCTGCGCGCCCAGTTTCCAGCGTGCCGCGTCGAATTGTTCGCGCGTCTCGCGCGTGGCCAGCGGCACCAGGAAGCGCGCGGACGGGAATTGTTTGATGAGTTGCTTGGCAGTCTCGATGAACAGCTCGGCGTGGTACTCAAGCTCGCTCTGGCGGCTGCCGGGCAGCAGTGAAACAATCAGCTCATCAGGCTTGATGCGCAATTGCTCGCGGGCCAGATCGCGCTGCCCCGTCTGCGGAATGACATCGGCGGTGGCGTGACCGACGTAGGTGGCGGGAATGCCTTCCTTGGCATAGATCGCCGGCTCAAAGGGGAACACGGTCAGCATATGATCGATCGCGCCCTTGATCTTGTGGATGCGCTCGCCGCGCCACGCCCAGATCGACGGACTGACGTAATGCACGGTGGGAATGCCGGCATGTTTCAGCGCGCGTTCCAGGCCCAGGTTGAAATCGGGGGCATCGATGCCGATGAAGACATTGGGGCGCTCGCGCAGCATGCGATCGCGCACCTGCCGGCGTATCGACAGGATCTCCCGGAAACTCTTCAACACCTCCACGTAGCCGCGCACCGCCAGTTTCTCCATCGGGAACCATGAAGTTGCGCCGGCGGATTCCATTTTCGGTCCGGCAATGCCGACAAATTCCAATTTCGGGAATTCTTCTTTCAGGGCCTTGATCAGCAGGCCGCCAAGCAGATCGCCGGAGATTTCCCCGGCCACAATACCTATTTTCATGGGGCGATTATCGAACAATGCCGCGCGTGCTCGCGCTCAGGAAATCGGCCAGTATTTTCAGCTCCGGCTGGGTAGCTGCCTCGGCAGACAGCGTGGACCTGGCTTCTGCAAATGTCAGCCCGGAACGGTACAGGGTCTTGTAGGCACGTTTTATCGTGGCGATCTGTTCCGGCGTGAAGCCGCGGCGCTTGAGACCCTCGGCGTTGATGCCCACCGCCGTCAAGGGATTACCGCCGGCAGTGACATAGGGCGGAATATCCATCAGCACCACACTGGAAACGCCGCACATGACATGCGCGCCGATCTTCACGAACTGGTGCACGCCGGTGAAACCGCCCAAGGTGGCCCAATCGCCCACGTGAACATGGCCGGCCAGTTGCGTGCAATTGGCGATAGTGGTGCGGTTGCCGACCTGGCAGTCGTGCGCGACATGCACATAGGCCATCAGCCAGTTGTCGTCGCCGATGCGGGTAATGCCTTCGTCCTGCACGGTGCCGCGATTGAAGCTGCAATATTCGCGGATGGTGTTGCGATCACCGATGTCGAGACGCGTGGGCTCGCCCTGATATTTCTTGTCCTGGTTGGCCTCGCCCAGCGAGACAAAATGGAAAATGCGGTTGTCGCGGCCGATACGGGTATGGCCGGTGATCACGGCATGATGGCCGACGGTCGTGCCCTCGCCGATTTCCACATCGCCGTCGATAACGCTGTATGCACCAACGCTGACGTTGGCGCCCAGGCGGGCGCGCGGATCGATGATGGCGGTCGGATGAATCCTTGCGCTCATGCAATGGTCCTCATGGTGCAGATCAACTCGGCGACGCAGGCCACCTGGCCGTCGACGCTGGCCTTGACCGCGAACTTGAAGATGCCGCGCCGTTCATTGACCAGCGTCGATTCGAGGATCAGGGTGTCGCCCGGGACGATGGGCCGCTTGAAACGCGCGCCGTCGATACCGGCGAAGTAGTAGACCGTCTTGTCGTCGATCTTGATGTTCTGGGTCTTGAGCGACAGCAGGGCCGAGGCCTGGGCCAGCGCCTCGATGATCAGCACCCCGGGCATGACGTGGTAATGCGGGAAATGCCCCTCGAAAAAAGGCTCGTTCACGGTAACGTTCTTCAGCGCCTTGATCGACTTGCCGAGCTCAAGCTCCAGCACCCGGTCGACCAGCAAAAACGGATAGCGGTGAGGGATATATTCCTTGATTTCGTTGATTTCCATGACGCTCATTTTTTCTCTCCCAGTTCCTTGATGGCTTTTGCCATGGCGTCGAGCCTGCGCAAATGCACGGCATTGCGCAGCCAATCGCGGTGCGTCATATGCGGCATCCCTGAAGTATAAGTGCCCGGCTCGGTGATCGACTTGGTAATGAAAGTGTTCCCCGAGATGATCGCCTCGTCGCAAATTTCGATATGACCGGTGATCGAAGCGGCGCCGCCGATCATCACATGCTTGCCGATACGGGTGCTGCCGGCGATTCCGGTGCAACCGGCGATCACGGTATGATCGCCGATCGCGCAGTTATGACCAATCTGCACCAGGTTGTCGATCTTGACGTCATTGCCGACCACGGTGTCGTCGAGCGCACCGCGATCGATGGTGGTGTTTGCGCCGATCTCGCAATCGTCGCCAATAACGGTCCGGCCGGTCTGCGGAATTTTCAGCCAGCTGCCCTTTTCCGGCGCAAAGCCGAAGCCGTCCGCACCGATCACGGCGCCGGCATGGACAATGCAGCGCGCGCCGATGTGGCTGCCGGCATAGAGTGTGACCCGGGCATTCAGGCGGGTGCCGGCCCCCACGGAAACCTGCGCGCCGAGCACGCAGCCCGGTCCGATATAAACGCCTTCGCCGATGACGGCGCCCTCGCCGATGGATACAAATTCCGCGATCTCGGCGGTCGCGGCGATGCTAGCGCTTGCATGCACCACCGCACCCGGATGCACACCGGGCCGAACTTGTGGCGGCGGCGAGAACAGCTGCGCGACCCTGGCAAAATAGGCGTAGGGGTTGGCGGCGACGATGCGCGGTTTTGAAGTGACATCGCGATCACCAGGGCTGACGATCACCGCCCCCGCCCGGGTGCTTGCGAGCGCGGCGCGATATTTCGGATTGGCCAGAAAGGTGATTTGCCTGGCGTCCGCGTTATCAATGGTGCCGACGCTGCGCAGCGGCTGATCGACCTCGCCGACAGCCTCGCCACCCAGCTTATGGATAAGATCGCGCAAAAACATGATCGGGGAATCCCAAGATACCCGCTGCGGTGCAGCGCACCCGGCGCGCAGCGCGGTAAATTATTATTGCGCCGCCGCAGCGCAGATTACTGGTTACTTGTCGGCAAGCGCCTTGATCACTTTATCGGTGATGTCGATGCGCGCGCTGGCGAATACCGCTTCCTGGAGAATGAGATCGAATTTTTCCTTCTCGGCGATTTCATTGATTACCTTGTTGGCACGCTCCTGCAGCGAGGCCAGTTCCTCATTCTGCCGCAGGGTCAGATCCTCGCGGTATTCACGGCGCATGCGCTGGAAATCGCGCGTCAGCTGCGACAACTGACGTTCCTTGACGGCACGGTCGGCTTCGGACAACGTGACCGCCTCTTTTTGCAGCGTGACCTCGGTATCGCGGCCCTGCTTTTCCATCTTGTCGAGCTCGGCCTTGCGCGTGGCGAACTCCTTTTCCAGCTTGGTCTGCGAGCGCTTGGCCGGCACCGATTCGCGCAGGATGCGTTCCTGGTTTACAAAGCCGATCTTGAGATCGGCCGCTTCCGCCGCAAGCGTGGTCAGCGCCGGCAGGCTCATTGCCGCTGCCAAGGCAGCCATCCGCAAAAATTTGTGCATGCTCATCCCCTCATTCACACGTCGCCGCTCAAAATGCACGGCCCAGCAAAAACTGGAAACGCTCCACACGATCATTGGGATTAACGCTCAACGGCTTGGCCAGGCTGAACTTCAGCGGACCCACCGGAGAATACCAGCTCATCGAGAAGCCGAACGAAGAGCGCAAATCCCGGAACGTCACTCTCTGGTCCGCACCGAATACATTACCGGCATCGATGAATGCCGACAAGCGCACCGATTTATCCTTCACGCCCGGTATCGGGAACAAGATTTCAAGGTTGCCGACCAGGCGCTTGTTGCCGCCCAGAAATTGATCGGTAAATGGATCGCGTGGACCGAGCGAGCTTTGCTCGAAGCCGCGCACCGAATCAACGCCGCCGGCATAGAAATTCTTGAAGAATGGAAGAGGCTTGCCGCCGTAACCATTGGCAAAACCATACTCCACATTGGAGTAAAAAACCAAGGGACCCCAGATCGGCCGCAAGTATTGGGCCTGAGTGTCGACGCGATAGTACTTTACATCGCTGCCGGGCAGCCCCGCCTGGCCGCCGATGGAGAGCAAATAGCCACGCGTCGGGAAGTAGATGCTGTCGCGCGTATCGCGCGAATAGCCGACCGAGCCCCGGTAGGTATTGCTGCGGCTGCCGAAGGTATTGACGTAATCGATATAACGCTGCGGGCTGGCGGCATCCACCACGATATTGGTCAATTCCCAGCCGAGGCCGAAATTCACGGCATCATACTCGGTGACGGGAACGCCGAAAGTCACTCCAAGGCCGGAAGTGGTTGACTTGTACTCGCCCGTCACCAAGGAGGCCGTATCCAGAGAACGATGGTAAGCATCGAAACCGCGTGAAATACCATCCGCCGTCCAGTAGGGATTGAGATAGGAGACCTGATAGGCCTTGCTGACTGTACCACTGCTAACCTGGAACGACAGCTGGTTGCCGCTGCCGAAAATATTGGCCTGCGACACCGACGCCGACAGCGTCAGGCGATCATAGGCGGAATAACCGACGCCGAACTGCAGGCTGCCGGTATTGCGTTCCTTGACGGTTACATTCAGATCGACCTGGTCATTGGTGCCGGGCACTGGGGGCGTTTCGACCGTTACCTCCTCAAAGAAGCCGGTGCGATCCAGGCGCTCCTTGGAACGGTTGATCTTGTCGATCGAGTACCAGCCGGCTTCCAGTTGGCGCATCTCGCGGCGTACGACTTCGTCGCGGGTACGGGCGTTGCCCTGCACATTGATGTGCCGGATGTAAACGCGGCGGCCCGGGTCGACGAAAAAAGTGAATGCCGCGGTGCGTTTTTCCTTGTCGAGTTCAGGCACCGGGTTGATATTGGCAAAGGAATAGCCGTCATTGGCCAGGCGATCCGTCATCAATTTTACCGAATTGACTATCTTTCCCCTGGAAAAAACCTCGCCAGGCTTGATCAGCAGATACCTGCGCATTTCTTCCTCGGAAATCTTGAGGTCCCCGCTGAACTTGATATCCGAAACCGTGTACACCGGGCCTTCGGTGATGTTGACGGTGATGTAGATCTTTTCCTTGTCGGGGGTGATCGACACCTGGGTGGAATCAACTGAGAATTCCAGATAGCCCTGATTCAAATAAAAAGACTTGAGTTTCTCCAGGTCGCCCGACAGTTTTTGTTTCGAGTACTGGTCGTCCTTGGTGAAAAACGACAACCACCCACCGGTCGACAGCTCGAACTCCTTGAGCAGGGTTTTCTCGGAGAACGCCGAGGCGCCGATGATATTGATATCGACGATCTTCGACACTTCACCCTCGTCGATATTGAACGCCAGCGAAATGCGGTTACGCTCCAGCGGCGTCACCGTAGTCTGCACTTTTGCGGAATAGAAACCACGGCTGGTGTACTGACGCTTGATTTCCTTTTCGGCCCGATCCAGCAGGGAGCGGTCGAATATTTTCGCCTCGGCGATGCCGGCCTGCTTGAGGCCGTCCTTGAGATTCTCCTTGGTGAATTCCTTGGCGCCGGTGAGATCAATTTGGGCAATCGCCGGACGCTCAATCACAAACACCACCAGTACATCGTTCTCGACTTCCAGGCGCACATCGGAATAAAAGCCGGTGGCATAAAGCGCCTTGATCGCGGCTGAGGCCTTGTCGTCATCCATTTTTTCGCCGACCTTGACCGACAGATAACTGAACACCGTACCGGCCTCGGTACGCTGCACGCCTTCAACACGGATGTCACGAATTACAAAGGGCTGGATCGCGAACACGGCCATCGAAAACAAAGAACTCAACAACGCCGCAAGCAGTTTTGATGTGGGGCGAACAAATTGCATCAATGGGAACCTGTGCACCGGCCGTGGCGGTAACGGGAGACTTAACCCGCGACCAGGCGATGAATATCGTTATAAAAAGCGAAGGCCGTCAGACCCAGCAGCAGTGTCAGGCCGACTTGCTGGCCGATTTCCATCACGCGCTCGGACACCGGGCTGCCCGTGAGAAGCTCGGCCATATAATACATCAACTGCCCTCCGTCCAAGACTGGGATTGGCAGCAAATTGAGCACTCCCAGACTGATGCTGATCAGCGCCAGAAAGCCCAGATAAGGTATCCAGCCCAGTTGCGCGGATTGACCCGCGTAATCGGCGATCGACAGCGGGCCGGACAGGTTCTTCCAGGAAATATCGCCGCTGATCATGCGGCCCATCATCTTTACGCTGAAAACCGACATTTCCAGGACCTTGCTGAAACTTTGCCCAATGGCGTCAAGCGGCCCATAGCGGACGATGGTATTAAGCCTGTCCGCGAGGAGGCGGTCCACGCGGGGACGAATGCCAATCCCCCAGAAGGTGCGCCCGCCTTCAGTCATGGACTCGGGGGTAACCGACAATGCGATCTCGGCGCCGTCGCGTTGCACCCGCAGGGGAAATGAGTTGCCGGGATGCGCCTTGATCAGCGCGACCAGTTCTTCCCAGCGCGAGATTGGCTTGTCCCCGCCGGCGACGATGCGATCTCCCGGCCGCAGACCGGCTTTTGCCGCGGCCCCATTCGGGGTGACCACATCCAGCACCGGCTCAATTTTCAGCCGATAAGATGCCATCCCCAACTTGCCCAGAAAATCCTTGTCGAGGTCCGCCTTGTCGATCCGCGCCATGGACAGATGCTTGATACTGCGATGACCCGTGGCTTCCTCGACCTCGATATCGACCGTTTCGTGCCTGACGGCCGCTTCCAGCAGGGCCAGGCGGGCATCGCCCCAGGTTTGCACTTCGCGCCCGTCAACTTGGGTAATCAGGTCGAACTCGGCAAAGCCGGCATTGGCGGCAACACTGGCCGGCGCGGGCTGGGCCAGATAGGGCTTGGTGCCGGGCACCCCGCTGATGAACAGCACCCAATAGAAAGCGATAGCCAGCACAAAATTGGCGAGCGGTCCCGCCGCGACGATGAAGATACGCTGCCACACCGATTTGCGGTTGAAGGCGCGCGGGCCATCGTCCGGCCCGGCACTGCCATCGCGCTCATCGGCCATGCGCACATAGCCGCCTAGCGGCAGCGCCGCGATCACCCATTCGGTCTGGTCGGGCCCGACACGCTTCAGATACAAAGGCCGGCCGAAGCCAATCGAGAAACGCAGGATGCGCACGTCGCAGAGTCGCGCCGCCCAGTAATGGCCCAATTCATGAAAGGTGACCAGGACGCCGATGGCAAGCAGGAATGCGGCAATGGTGATGAGTAGGGACATGTAAACCTGTTTACAAATCGGGCCCGTTGGAGTGCGGGTTAGAGTTCGGATCGGGCATTGCGTTCCGCAATCAGCGCGCGCGCGCCGCGGCGGCCGAATTCGTCGGCGGCGAAAATGTCGTCCAGCGAAACGGCTTCGCTGATTGCGGCGCGCGACAGCACGTCATCGATCACGGTGGGAATTCCCAGGAAATCCAGCTCCTGCGCAAGGAACGCGGCCACCGCGACTTCATTGGCGGCGTTCAGGACCGCGGGCGCGGTGCCGCCGCGCCTGAGGGCGTCATAGGCCAGTTGCACGCAGGGGAAACGCGCACGGTCCAGCGTCTCGAACTCGAGCTTGCCGGCACGCGCCAGGTCGAGCGCGGAGACGCCGGCCTCGATGCGCTCGGGAAAGCCGAGGCCGTAGGCAATCGGCGTGCGCATATCCGGGTTGCCCAGCTGCGCGATCACCGAGCCATCCAGATATTCCACCATCGAGTGGATGATGCTCTGCGGGTGGATCAGGACATCGATCTGCGCGGGCGCCGCATCGAACAGCCAGCGCGCCTCGATTACTTCCAGCCCCTTGTTCATCATCGTCGCCGAATCCACCGAAATCTTGCGTCCCATCACCCAGTTGGGGTGGGCGCAGGCTTCATCGGGCGTGATGCGGGCAAGCGTGGAAAGCGGCCGGGTGCGGAACGGGCCGCCCGAGGCGGTCAGCACGATGCGCCGCACACCCACCGCTGACAAACCGCTGGCGAAGCCGCGCGGCAGGCTCTGAAACACCGCATTGTGTTCGCTGTCGATCGGCAGCAAAGCGCCGCCGGTTTTTTGTCCTTCGTGCGCGGCGTCCATGAACAGCTGCCCGGCCATCACCAGCGCTTCCTTGTTGGCCAGCAGCACGGTCTTGCCGGCGCGGGCCGCAGCCAGCGAAGCGCGCAGGCCGGCCGCGCCGACGATCGCCGCCATCACGGTCTGCGTCTGCGGATGCGCGGCAATGGTCTCCAGCGATTCGGCGCCGGCCATCACCTCGGTGCTCACACCCAGCACGCCGAGCCGCGCGCGCAATTGCTCGGCGCGGGCAGCATCGGGAATGACGGCGTATCGCGGCGTGAATTTCCGGCACTGCTGCGCCAGCTCCTCGATGCGCGAGGCGGCGGACAGGGCAAACACGCGAAAACGGTCCGGGTGGCGCGCGATCACATCGAGTGTGCTCACGCCGATCGAACCGGTGGAGCCGAGAATGGTGACGTTTTTCATGAATGGGCCAGCAGCATGATATAGAGTCCCGCGATCGGCAATGCCGAGGTCAGGGCGTCGATGCGGTCCAGAACGCCGCCATGGCCGGGCAGCAGCGACGATGAATCCTTCAAGCCGGCACCGCGCTTCATCCACGATTCGAACAGATCGCCCAGCACCGAGATCGCGGCCAGCAGGAGGAACAGCAGCAGCAGCCATAGACCCTGCGCATGCAGCACGCTTGCCCAATTGGCGCCCGGCGCCGTTTGGGTCAGCGCCTGCCAGACAAAGAAATATGCGCTCACGCCAATGAGTCCGCCCAGCGCACCTTCAACGGTTTTGCCGGGACTGATCGACGGCGCGAGCCTGGTCCGGCCAAGGGCTTTGCCGACAAAATAGGCGGCGATGTCGGCGACCCAGACGATGGCAGCAAAACTCAGCAGCAGCCATGGATTGGCATCGCGCAGCGTCAGCAGCGCGAACCAGGTCGGGAAGATCACGACCCAGCCGACCGCGGCGCCGAGCGCCGTCGAACGCGGATGCCAGTTTTTTGCCAGCCACAGCGGCGCGGCAAGCAGCCAGAACGCCGCGGCAGCGACAAATGCAGCGACGGCCAGCGCGTCGAAGCGCACCGGGAATATCCGCAGATAGGCGGCCAGAATCAGCGCGGCGATCAGCCCGGACAGGAGCAGAAAGACCAGCTTGGCGCGCGGCGTCATTTGGCACAGGCGGCTCCATTCCCAGCAGCCGGCCAGCACAATGCCCAGCGTGAACAGGGCCCAGGCCCAGGCGGGAAAAGCGAACAGGGCAAGCAGCACGACCGGCAGCATCAGCAGCGCCGTGATAATCCGCGTTTTGAGCATGCGCGGGTGATCGCTCAGGCAGCGGGAATGTCGGCTGCGCGCATCGGGGGATTCGCGGCATGCAGCTGTTCGCTGGTGCGGCCGAAGCGGCGTTCGCGATCGCGGTAAGACTCGATGGCCTTGAGCAGGCTGGCGCGATTGAAATCGGGCCACAGTTCGGGGGTGAAGTAGAACTCGGTATAGGCGAGCTGCCACAGCAGGAAATTGCTGATGCGTTCTTCGCCGCCGGTGCGGATGAAAAGATCCGGTTCGGGCGCGTAGCTCATCGACAGATGCTGTGCCAGGTCGGCCTCGGACAATTCGGTAAACTCCAGCATTGGCGCGGCTTCCGGAGCATTTTTGCCCTGCGAGGCACGCCAACGCTGGAGTTTGGCTTCCTGCGCCTTCGCTGCGGCCTTGTTCACTGCCTGCAGAATGTCCCAGCGTCCGCCATAGTTGGCGGCGATCGTCAGGGTCAGCTTGGGATTGTCGCGCGTCAGTTCTTCGGCCTTGGCGATCATCTCGCGGATGCGCGCGTCGAAGGGCGACAAATCGCCGACCACGCGGAAGCGAATCCCGTTCTCGTGCAGCTTGCTCACTTCATTTTCAAGCGCACGCAGGAACAGCTGCATCAGCACCGACACCTCGTCGGCCGGGCGCCGCCAGTTCTCGCTGGAAAAGGCAAACAGCGTCAAATAGTCGACCCCGAACTCGCCGCAGGCCTTGACGGTTTCGCGCACCGCCTCGACGCCGCGTTTATGCCCGGCCACCCGCGGCAGAAAACGGTTGCGCGCCCAGCGGCCGTTGCCGTCCATGATGATGCAGACATGACGCGGCACCGCACCTACGGCGGGAATCGTTGCGGTCGAACTGGGATGATTGGTGGAATCGGACATGCGTGTTTCGCCAGCGTTGCCGGTTATACCGACAGCAGCTCTTTTTCCTTTTCGGCGACCGATTTGTCGACTTCGGCGATAAAGCGATCGGTCAGTTTCTGGATATCGTCCTGGGCGCGCTTCTCTTCGTCCTCGGAAACGGTCTTCGCCTTCAGTGCATCCTTCAGGTGGTTATTGGCGTCGCGGCGGATATTGCGAATCGCCACCTTGGCGCTCTCGCCCTCGCTCTTGACCAGTTTGGCCATTTCCTTGCGGCGCTCCTCGGTCAGCGCCGGCATCGGCACGCGGATCATGTCGCCCATCGTCGAGGGGTTGAGGCCGAGGTCGGAGTCGCGAATCGCTTTTTCGATCACGCTGGCCATTTTCTTTTCCCAGGGCTGCACGGTGATGGTGCGCGCGTCCGACAGGGTCAGATTGGCGACCTGGGCGATCGGCACCATCGAGCCGTAGTAATCGACCTGGATATGGTCGAGCAGGCCGGTATGCGCGCGGCCGGTGCGCACCTTGCCGAGATCGTTTTTCAACGTATCCAGCGATTTGCCCATTTTTTGCTCGGATTGTTTTTTAAGATCCGGGATATTCATCTGCCTCGCTCCATTGAAATCGCCCGTGCGGCAGCATCAAGCGCGCACTCAGGCATGCACCAGGGTGCCCTCGTCCTCGCCCATTACCACGCGTTTCAGCGCCCCCTGCTTGAAGATCGAGAACACATTGATCGGCAGTTTCTGGTCGCGGCACAGCGCGATCGCGGTGGCGTCCATCACTTTCAGATCCTTGATCATGGCTTCGTCAAAGGTAATCGTATGGTAACGCGTTGCGCTCTTGTCCGTTTTCGGATCGGCCGTATAGACGCCATCGACCTTGGTGGCTTTCAGAACGATCTCGGCTTCCATCTCGCGGCCGCGCAACGCGGCGGCGGTGTCGGTGGTGAAAAATGGATTGCCGGTGCCGGCCGCGAACACCACCACCTTGCCCTCCTCGAGGTAGCGCATGGTCTTGCCGCGGATATAGGGTTCGACGACAGGCTCGATATTGATCGCCGATTGCACGCGCGGGATCAGGCCCACCTTGGCCAGCGCATCCTGCAGCGCCAGGGAATTGATCACCGTGGCGAGCATACCCATGTAATCGGCGGTGGCGCGGTCCATGCCGGCCGCGCTCGAGGACACCCCGCGGAAAATATTGCCGCCGCCGATGACGATACCGATGGCCACCCCCATATCGGCCACTTCCTTGATCTCAGCGACGATGCGCTCGATGGTCGGCCGGTTGATGCCGAACGCATCATCGCCCATCAGGGCCTCGCCGGAAAGTTTGAGCAGAATCCGTTGGTACTTGGGTGTCATGGCTGACCCTCTCCTCGCGCTTTGGGGTTGAACTGTTCGCTACTGTCTGCCGATTGCACGCCACCATCCTGCCGCACGATTGTGGCGTTTCGATGGCGCAGACCGTGTCCGCGCCATCCCGCTGCAAGCAACTCCGCCTAGGCGCCGGCCGCCGCTTTGGCGGCAGCGGCCGCCTCTGCCACTTCAGCGGCAAAGTCGGTCACCTTCTTCTCGATGCCCTCGCCCACCACGTACAGCGTGAAACTGTTGACGGTCGCGCCCTTGGCCTTCATCAATTGCTCGATGGTTTGCTTGTCGTCCTTGACGAAGGGCTGGCCCATCAGCGCCACTTCCTTCATGAACTTGGCAACCGAACCTTCCACCATCTTGGCGACGATTTCGGCAGGCTTGCCGGACTCGGCCGCTTTCTGACGGGCGATCTCGCGTTCTTTTTCAACCAGCGCCGCCGGCACATCCGAGGTCAGCAGGGCGACCGGCTTGGCGGCGGCGATATGCATCGCCACATCCTTGGCCAGGGTCACATCGCCTCCGCTGATGTCGACCAGGGTGCCGATCTTGGCGCCGCCGTGCAAATAGGACACCAGGCCGCCCTTGGCGGCCACGCGCACAAAGCGGCGGATCGACAGGTTTTCACCGATCTTGCCGATCAGCGCCTTGCGGGTTTCTTCGACACTGGTGCCATTGATGGTCAAGGCCGACAGCGCCCCGACATCGGCGGGATTCTGCGTGGCAACCAATTCGGCCAGCTTGTTCGACAGCGCCAGGAAATCGTCGTTCTTGGCGACGAAGTCGGTTTCGCAGTTCACTTCGACGATGGCGCCCAGCTTCTGGTCGCCGGAAATGTATACCGCCACCACGCCTTCGGCGGCGATGCGCGAGGCGGCCTTGTTGGCCTTGTTGCCCAGCTTGACGCGCAGGATCTCTTCCGCTTTTTCCAGATCGCCGGCTGCTTCGGTCAGCGCCTTTTTGCATTCCATCATCGGCGCGTCGGTTTTCTCGCGCAGTTCCTTAACCATTCCAGCTGTGATTTCCGCCATGATCTTTTCCTATTTCAATTGCCGTGATTGCCGCTTGATGCAGCCAATTGCAACCAGCCGGGCCGGTTGCGGAATCCATGTTTAAAAAAAAGGGGCCGGAGCCCCTTTTTCCGTTTGCTGCTTTATTTCGCGTCGTCTTCGGTGACTTCGACGAGCTCTTCACCCGGCGCCACCATTTCGGCGATCACCGCGTTCTTGCCTTCGAGGATCGCATCGGCCACGCCACGCGCGTAGAGGCGGATGGCGCGGGTCGAATCGTCGTTGCCCGGAATGATGTAGTCCACACCGTCCATCGAGTTGTTGGTATCGACGATACCGATGATCGGCACGCCCAGTTTCTTGGCTTCGGTCACGGCAATCTTGTGGTAGCCGACGTCGATGACGAAAATCGCATCGGGCACGCCGCCCATGTCCTTGATGCCGCCCATCGAACGCTGGAGTTTCTCCAGTTCGCGGGAGTACATCAGGGCTTCTTTCTTGCTCAGCTTTTCCAGCGAGCCGTCTTCCACCATCGCTTCGAGGTCCTTGAGGCGCTTGATCGAGCCCTTGACCGTCTTGTAGTTGGTGAGCATGCCGCCCAGCCAGCGGAAGTCGACATAGGGCATGCCGGCGCGTTGCGCTTCTTCCATGATGATTTCGCGGGCCTGGCGCTTGGTGCCGACGAACAGGATGGTGCCCTTGTTCGAGGCCAGCTGGCGCACAAACTTGAGTGCGTCCTGGTACATCGGGAGCGACTTCTCAAGGTTGATGATGTGAATTTTGTTGCGGGCACCGAAGATGTACGGGGCCATTTTCGGGTTCCAGAAGCGGGTTTGGTGGCCGAAGTGGACACCGGCTTCCAGCATTTGACGCATGGTGACTGACATGAATAACTCCAGAGTTAAGGTTTGCCTCCCCCTGCGGACTACCCGATAAACCGGATAGACCTTAACGGTGCAGGGGTGCGAATTTGCCGCGTTTGTGTCAACAGCGAGACCATCCCGATGCAGACAGCCCGTGATTATACTGGCAAAAGTCGGCAAAAATCAAATCAAATCAAACTCTTCCCCATCGGCCATTCGCCGGGGACTTGAAGCCGGCCGGGTCGCGCAAATCTCTCTTGTTATACTGTGCCCTTCCACGGTTTCGGGGTTTCCTGTGTCGGTTTCCATCAAAAATAGCGAAGATATCGCCAAAATGCGCATCGCCGGCCGCCTGGCCTCCGAAGTGCTCGATTACATCACGCCCTTCGTCAAGCCCGGCGTGACCACGGGCAAGCTGGACCAGCTGTGCCACGATTACATCGTCGACGTGCAGCAGGCAATCCCGGCGCCGCTGAACTATGCCCCGCCCGGCCACAAGCCCTATCCGAAGTCGGTCTGCACCTCGGTGAATCATCAGGTCTGCCACGGCATCCCGGGCGAAAAGGTGCTGAAGCACGGCGATGTGCTCAATATTGACGTCACTGTCATCAAGGACGGCTATCACGGCGACACCAGCCGCATGTTCTACATCGGCGATCCTTCCATCCAGGCCAGGCGCCTCGGCGATATCACTTATGAGGCGATGTGGCGCGGCATCCGCAAGGTCAAGCCGGGCGCCACCCTCGGCGATATCGGCTATGCCATCCAATCGTTTGCCGAGGGCAATGGCTACAGCGTGGTGCGCGAATTCTGCGGCCACGGCATCGGCAAGAAATTCCATGAAGAGCCGCAGATCCTGCACTACGGCAAGCCCGGCACCGGCATGGCGCTGAAGACCGGCATGATCTTCACCGTCGAGCCGATGATCAACGCCGGGCGCAAGGATATCCGCATGCTCGGCGACGGCTGGACCGTGGTCACGGCCGATCACAGCCTGTCGGCGCAGTGGGAACACACCGTGCTGGTGACCGATGACGGCTTCGATGTACTGACCGTATCTGCGGGCACGCCGCCACCGGCGCCGATCAACTAGTCGGCGCGTTGCGCGGCATAACCAGGGCGAATTCAGGACGAATGCGAATGGCTGCGGTCCTCAAATCTTCAGCCCTGACGGCCGATATTGTCGTCGGCCGGCCGCCATTGCACGAGGTCAATGCCGGCTATGCCAAGGCCTGGCGCAACTATCTTGCCGACGCGCGCGCGCAGTTGCAGGCGCGCTATTTCCTGAAGGCCGACCCGGCGCGACAGGTGCGCGATATCGCCGCACTCACCGATAGCGTGATCCGCACCCTGGTCAGCGATATCGGCCTGTCGCGCGATCACGCCATCGCCGCCACCGGCGGCTATGGGCGCGGGGTGCTGTACCCGGCCTCGGATGTGGATTTGCTGATCCTGCTGCCGGAAGGCGCCGCCGCCTCGACCGCGGTAGAACGTTTTGTCAGCCTGCTATGGGATGTGGGCCTGGAGCCGGGCATCGCCGTGCGCACTGTCGCCGAATGCCTGGAAGAGGCTGCGCAGGACATCACCGTGGATACCAGCCTGCTCGAGGCGCGCGCCATCTGGGGCGATGCTGGATTGGTGACGACGATGAGCGCCGAGCTGCGTCGCGCACGCAAACTCAAACCCTTTTTCGACGCGAAGATCGACGAGCAGCGCAAGCGGCATGCGCGCCACAACGATGTCGCCCTGAACCTGGAACCGAACATCAAGGAAAGCCCCGGCGGCCTGCGCGATCTGCAGATGGTACTGTGGCTATCCAAGGCTGCCGGACTCGGCAGCGACTGGAAGTCGCTGGCGCGCGAGGACATCATCACCGCCACCGAGGCGCGCCTGATCGCGCGCCACGAGCGGGTGTTGATGGACCTGCGCATCCGCCTGCATTATGCCTCGGGCCGCCGCGAAGACCGTCTGGTGTTCGACCACCAGACAGTGCTGGCGCAACAGCTGAAGCTCAGCGGCAGCCGCAACAAGCTGCCGTCCGAGGAACTGATGCGCCGCTATTACCTCACCGCCAAGGCGATCTGGCAGATGAATTCGATCCTGCTGGTCAACCTGAGCGAGCGCATCGAGCGGCGGCGCAATGCGATGGTGAAAGCCATCGACCATGAATTCGAGCTGCTCAACGGCAATATCTCGGCGCGCGACGTGACGATTTTCGAGCGCGATCCGCGCGCCATCTTTCGCGCTTTCCTGGCCCTGCAACGCGTCAAGGAGGCGGAATTTTTTGCGCCGGAAACCCTGCGCTCGCTATGGCGCGCGGCGCCCCTGATCGATCGCCGCTTCCGCAACGACCCGGAAGCCAACCGCCTGTTCCTGGAAATTCTCAAAAGCGAAAAAGTCACCTTCACCCTGCGGCGCATGAGCCGCTACGGCGTCCTCGGCCGCTACATTCCGGCCTTCGGCCGCATCGTCGGCCAGATGCAGCACGATCTGTTCCATGTCTATTCGGTCGACGAGCATATCCTGATGGTGGTGCGTAATCTGCGCCGCCTGGTGCTGCCGCGCTTCGCGCATGAGTTTCCCTTTGTGCATGAACTGGCGCATGAATTCGCGCGCCCAGAAATCCTGTATCTGGCGGCGCTGTTTCACGATATCGCCAAGGGCCGCGGCGGCGATCATTCCGCGCTGGGCAAAAAAGATGCGCGCGCCTTTTGCAAAAAACTCGAGCTCGCCGAGGGCGACGCCGAGCTGGTGTCGTGGCTGGTGGAAATGCATTTGCAGATGTCGGCCGTCGCGCAGAAGCAGGACCTGAGCGACCCGGAGATCATCGCCCAGTTCGCGGCGCGCGTCGGCACCGAGCGCAGGCTGACCGCGCTTTATGTACTCACGGTTGCCGATATTCGCGGCACCAGCCCGCATGTGTGGAACGCCTGGAAGGCCAAGCTGCTGGAGGACCTGTTCCGCGCCGCGCGCCGCCTGCTGCGCGGCGATACCGTGGTCAACGAACATTGGGTGGAGGCGCGCAAGACCGAGGCGCTGAAGCTTTATCGCGAGGAAAAACGCGACGAGACGGCGATCCCGTCTTTATGGACGCATGTGGACGACCGCTATTTCCAGCGCTTCGACCCGCAGGAAATCGCCTGGCACGCCGAGGTGCTGGCGGTCGATCCGGCGGCGCTGCAGTCGGTGGTCAAGGTGCGCCAGTCAGCGGAGCTGGGCGCCGACAGCGGTTTTGCCGTATTGGTGATGACCCGCGACAAGCCGGGTCTGTTTGCGCGCATTACCGGCTACTTTGAGCGCCTCGCCTTCGACATCGCCGCCGCCAAGGTATACACGGCCCAGCATGGCTTTGCGCTCGACTCCTTCCAGGTGCTGCCCAGACGCGGCAAGAGCACCAGTTATCACGATCTGGCCGCGACCATCGAGGCTGGCCTGGCGCGCGAGCTCGACACCCAGGTGCCGATCGCAGCGCCCTCGGCGGGGCGCATGTCGCGCCAGGTGCGGCATTTTCCGATTGCACCCGTGGTCACCCTCACGCCCTCGCGCCGCCGGCCCTATTTCGAACTGTCGATCAGCTGCGCCGATCGTCCCGGCCTGCTGTCGACGATCGCCCGCGTGCTGCTGAAATACGATCTCGACCTGCTCGACGCGCGTGTCAATACGCTGGGGCAGCGTGCCGAAGATACCTTCGTGGTGGAAAATCCGCGGCTGGCCGATGCCGCGTTCGCCAGGCAATTGCAGGCGCGGCTTCAGGCGGAAATCGAGTCGCCGCGCTAGACGGCCGGCCAACTAGGCGATGGGCTTGCGGTCGTTCAGCGCCAGCCAGCCCTTGATCACGCGATACAGGTACCAGATCACCACCGCAACCGGCAGGACCCATAGCACGGCCATGCCGATGCCCAGGGTCAAAAACCCCAGCACCCAGAACACGGTCCACGCGCCGATCGCCAGCAACAGGCCCCACCAGAAGGTGCGCGACATCCACGCATAGTGCGAATCCAGCCAGTTGCCGCGCACCTCGTCGCGCTTGACCAGGCCGATGATCATCGCCACCACCGCCAGCGTCCACATGGTGAACGGCGCCAGGGCGTGCAGGGCATACATCACCTGGGTGACGCCGATGGACGAGGAGACATCGCGTTCGCCTGCGGGCGCCGTTTCTATCGTTTCAGTCATGATCAGTATCCTTGGTGGTACAGCGGGTTAGTCATCGTCCTGCCCGGCCAGCTCCGGGAACAGGACCTCGGTGAAGCCGAACTTCGACATATCGGTCATGCGCATGGGATAAAGCACGCCGTCGAGATGGTCGCATTCATGCTGCACCACGCGGGCGTGGAAGCCTTCGACGGTACGATCGATCGACTCGCCATGTTCATTGAAGCCGGTGTAACGCAGCCGCGCATGGCGCAATACCGCGCCGCGCAGGCCGGGCACCGACAGGCAGCCTTCCCAACCTTCTTCCATCTCGCTGCCGATCGGCGCGATATGCGGATTGATCAGCACCGTGAACGGCACCTCATAGCCCGGATAGCGCGGATTGTTCTTGACCTCGAATATCACCACGCGCACGTTCTCGCCGATCTGCGGCGCAGCCAGGCCGGCGCCATGGGCGGCGACCATGGTGTCCTTCATGTCGGCCAGCAGGGAGGTTAGTTCCGCCGAGCCAAATGCCGCCGGCGGCAACGGCACCGAGGGTTGCATCAGGCTGTAGGTGCCCATCTTGAGAATCGGTCTGACCGCCATCGTTTGGCTCCTGAAGGTCGTGGGGGTCCGGGCCGCTTACTTGATGAAACCCTTTTGTGCTGCCGGCAGGGCCGCGTGCATTTCCACCGCCTTCGCCAGGATGGTGCGCACTTTTTCCATGCCGACCGCCAGCACCGCGTCCGCATCCTCGAGCTTGATGCCCTGCGCGGAACTGCCGCGTCCGGCGGCGTGGTTCATCGACAGCGCCAGGGTCGCATAGGACAACCCCGTCTCGCGCGCCAGGGAGGCCTCGGGCAGGGTGGTCATGCCGACCATGGTACAACCGTCGCGCTCCAGGCGATTGACCTCGGCGCGGGTCTCGAGGCGCGGCCCCTGGGTCACGCCGAGCACACCGTGCTCGACCACGGCCACGCCCGCCGCCCGGGCCGCATCCAGATAGAGCTGGCGTGCGCGGCTGCAGTAGGGGAAGGTGAAATCGATATGCGTCACCGGCGCATCGCCTTCAAACATGGTGTGCTTTCGGCCCCAGGTGTAATCGATCAGTTGATCGGGCACGGCGATCACGCCCGGGCCCATTTCAGCGGACACGCCGCCGACGGAATTCACCGCCAGCACCCGCGTTACGCCCGCCGATTGCAGAGCCCAGATATTGGCGCGGTAATTCACCTCATGCGGCGGAATGGTGTGGCCATAGCCATGACGCGCCAGAAAGATCACTTCCGCCCTGGCATTGCCTTGCGCGATCTGGCCAAAGGTGAGATGGCCGGAAGGTTCGCCATAAGGCGTGCGCACCACTTCGCGCCGGGTGATTTGCAGATTGGCCAGGTTGGTGAGGCCGGTACCACCGATAATTGCGAGCATGATTTTTTATATGAACCGAGCAGCTTGTTGACAGGTTACGAACGAAATTAAATTTACAAACTCCAGCATTGGCGCGGTGTTTGAGGCATTTTTGGCCCGGAAGGCGCACCAATGCTGGAGCTTCTATTTTCCCTTGATGGCATAGATCGCCGGCAAATTGCGCCAGGCACCGGATACATCCATGCCATAGCCGAACACAAAACGATTCGGCACGGTGATGCCGACATACTCGGCCTTCAGCGGTTTTTTGGCATTGATTTCCGGCCCGTAATCCTTCACGCAAAACACCGCGCAGGCCACGCTGAGCGCGCCCTGCTTCTTGACCAAGTCTACGATGGCGGCAAGGGTCACGCCCTCGTCGAGAATGTCGTCGAGGATGATCACATGGCGTCCGGCGATATTGTCGCGCGGCGCCACCCGCCAGGTCAGCTCGGCGCCGACCTTGGCATTGCCGTAGCGCGAGGCCTGCACGATATCGAAATCCAGGGGGAAATCCAGCTGCGAGAGCAGATGGCCGGTGAACACCACCGCCCCGCCCATCACCGACAGGATCAGCGGATATTTGTCGGCGTAATCGCGATTGATTTCCTGCGCCACGCGGGTGGTGGCGGCCGCCACCTCGGCCGCACTGAACAGCAGATCGCCCTCTTTCAGTATTGCATTTGCTTCAGCCAGTGTCGGCATTGCCCATCTCCCTTTTGTTCCGTGAATTCCGGTGATATCTGTAAACATCGGCGCGCGCCGTGGTCTCAGCGTTTTTTCGCGGTCGGCATGCGCGCAGTTTTTGCGGTTTTGCCGGCCGGCGATTTTTTCATGTTTTTCTTGGCCGATTTTTTCGCGCCTTTTTTCATTGCGGCAGATTCGGCAAGTCCCGCTTCGGCCATATGCGCGGAAAAAGCCGCGCCGACTTCGGCATGCTTCATGCCCAGCGCCACCGTCGCTTTCAGATAACCCAGCTTGGAGCCGCAATCGTAACGCGTGCCCTCGAATTCATAGGCGAAAATGCTTTCGCGTTTGAGCAGCGAGGCAATGCCGTCGGTGAGCTGGATTTCCTTGCCGACGCCGGCCTGGATTTTTTCCAGCTCGGCGAATATCTGCGGATTGAGAATGTAACGCCCGACCACACTGAGCGTCGAGGGCGCATCTTCCGGCTTCGGTTTTTCGACAATGCCGCGCAGTTTTGAAACGCGCTTGCCAACCACTTTTGAATCCACAATGCCGTATTGCGAGGTCTCTTCGCGCGCCACATTGACCACACCCAGAATCGAATGCTGCTTCTTGGCGTAAAGATCGGTCATTTGCTTCATCACCGGCGTTTTCGCATCGATCAAATCATCCGCCAGAATCACCGCGAACGGCTCGTCGCCCACCAGATGCCTGGCGCACAACACGGCGTGGCCCAGTCCCAGCGCTTCCGGCTGGCGCACATACACATATTGCACATTGGGCGGCAGCATATTGCGCACCTCATGCAGCACCTTGTGCTTGCCTTTCAGATGCAGCTCGGCTTCGAGCTCATAAGCCTTGTCGAAATGATCCTCGATGGTGCGCTTGCCGCGCCCGGTGACGAAGATCATCTCAGTGATGCCGGCGGCAGCCGCTTCTTCCACCGCGTACTGGATCAGCGGCTTGTCGACCACCGGCAGCATTTCCTTGGGGCTGGCCTTGGTGGCCGGCAAAAAGCGCGTGCCGAGACCGGCCACCGGAAACACCGCCTTGGTTATTTTTTTATTCTTCGTCATGCATCATTTCCCATGCGTCATTTCCTTTGTTTGCGATTCCAGCGCGGCCAGCAGCTGCGCCTCGTCCATGACCGGCACGCCGAGTTCGCGGGCCTTGTCGAGTTTACTACCGGCTTCCGCGCCGGCGATCAAAAAATCGGTTTTCTTCGACACGCTGCCGGCCACCTTGGCGCCGGCCGCCTCCAGCCGGTCCTTGGCCTCGTCGCGCGTCAGCGTCGCCAGGGTTCCGGTGATCACCACGGTCTTGCCGGCGAAGACGCCCACGGCCTGGGCGGCTGCGGCACCCTCGCTCTCCGGCCAGACGATGCCGCAGGCACGCAGCTGCTCGACCACTTCGCGGTTATGCGGCTCGGCAAAGAAATTGACCAAGCTCTGCGCGACCACCGGACCGACGTCGTTGACCTTCAGCAGCTCCTCCACGCCGGCGCTCATGATTGCATCCAGCCGCCCGAAGTGTTTGGCCAGATCCTTGGCCGTGGCCTCGCCGACATGGCGGATGCCGAGCGCAAACAGGAATTTGGCGAGCGTGGTCTGTTTGCTGTTTTCAATCGCCGCCAGCAGATTGCTCGCGGATTTTTCCGCCATGCGTTCCAGCCCCGCCAGCGTGGCAAGACCAAGCCGGTACAGATCGGCCGGTGTGCGCACCAGTCCGGCATCGACAATCTGCTCGACCAGTTTGTCCCCCAGCCCTTCGACATCCATCGCCTTGCGCTGGGCAAAATGCAGCAGGGCCTGCTTGCGCTGCGCAGGGCAGAACAGCCCGCCGCTGCAGCGCGCGATCACCTCGCCCTCGAGCTTTTCGATGGCCGACTGGCATACCGGGCAATGCGTGGGCATCACGAAGTAATCGCCCTGTTCGCGCGGGCCCGGTTCGGCGACGCGCGCCACTTCCGGAATCACATCGCCGGCGCGCCGGACAAAAACGCGATCGCGGCACCACAAATCCTTGGCGCGAATTTCATCCTCATTGTGCAGGGTGGCATTCGAGACGGTGGTGCCGCCGACAAACACCGGCTGCAAACGCGCCACCGGCGTGATGGCGCCGGTGCGGCCGACCTGTACGTCGATGCCGAGCAACAGCGTGGTCGCCTCTTCGGCGGGGAATTTATGCGCGATCGCAAAGCGCGGCGCGCGCGACACCCAGCCCAGTGCATCCTGCTGGCTGGCACGATTGATCTTGTAGACCACCCCGTCGATTTCGAAGGGCAGCTCGGCACGGCGCGCCCCGATCTGCCGATAGTAATCCAGCAAACCATCGACGCCTCGCACCACGCGCCGCTCGCGCGTTACCGGCAGGCGCAGGGTCTGCAGCCAGTCCATCAGCGCGGCATGGGTATCCGGCAGCGCCGCACCGTCGACGGTCCCCACCCCATAGGCAAAGAACGCCAGCGGACGTTCCGCCGTCAGTTTCGAATCGAGTTGGCGCAGTGCGCCTGCCGCGGCATTGCGCGGATTGACAAACAGCTTCTCGCCCCTGGCCGCCTGTCGTTCGTTAAGCCGGGCAAAATCCTTTTTCATCATCAGCACTTCGCCGCGCACCTCGAGCAGGGCGGGCGGCGCGGCTTGCAGACGGAGCGGGATCGCGCGGATGGTGCGCAGATTCTCGGTGACATCTTCGCCGACCGCGCCATCGCCTCGGGTCGCGCCTTGTACGAATATGCCGTTCTCGTAACTCAGATTGATGGCCAGACCGTCGAACTTGGGCTCGCAGGCGTATTCCAGCTCGTCATCAACCAAGCCGAGACCTTCGCGACAGCGGCGGTCGAAGTTGACCACATCCTCCTCGGTAAAGGCATTGCCGAGTGACAGCATCGGCACGCGGTGGCTGACTTGCGCGAACTCGTCCAGCGGCTTGCCGCCGACGCGACGCGTCGGCGAATCGGCGGTGGCCAGTTGCGGATGCGCGGCTTCCAGGGCGACAAGTTCACGATACAGGGCATCGTATTCCGCGTCCGATATCAGCGGCTCGGCGAGCACATAATAGCGATGACCGTGCTCATCGAGCAGACGCCTCAGCGCCGCCGCGCGCAATGCTGGTTCAAGTTCAGGCTGGGATGCGGGCGGCGTGCTCACCATCGTTGCTGCGCGGGTGTCAGGCGTAAAGGCGCAGGGCCACGCCGCCGCCCGGCGCAATCCCCTGCGCCTCCATCTTCGCCATGATCTGCACGATGGTGTCGGCGATCACGCGGCGGCCGTTGGCGGTGAGGATTTTCCGGTTGTCGTCGACCACTTCGCCATGCAGCATGTCGGCGAATTTCAGGGCGAGCGCAAACATGCGTTCGAACACACGGTCGGCATCGGCGGTGCGCGGGACATCCAGCGCGAAAGTCAGCCCGGTCAGATAGCCGCTGGCGCCGCCCGCACGCTTGATGCCGGCCGGCTCGGCAGGTTCGATATTGCGCAGCGTCAGCAGCACATTGCCGCGATCGTCGCGGATCACATACTCCCCGGACTCGAGCGCGGCCATGCCATTCGATTCCGCCAGGCCGCGCACCCTGGTGACGGCGAAAGTCGCGCCATCCTTGCCGACCACGTTGACGGCGATTTCGATATCGGTATCGGCGCAGAAGGCATCCACCCGCTGGGCTCGCGCCAGGGCCACATCCACTTCTTCACGCTGCGATACGGCGCCGATACCGGCGGCAAACTGCGCGACCATGTCGTTGAATGCAGCCAGGGCCGGGGCATCGATAGCGCCGCGCCGGTCGGCCAGCTGGATGCCGGCACGCAATTCGCGGTAGCCCTCCAGGGCAGGCAGGCTGATCGGCTGCCACAGGCCGTCGGCCAGCCCTTCCCAGTGCACGCCATTGCCAAGGCGCTTCGACTGCTCGATGACCAGTTCGTACTGCCGCGGTTCGATCGGCGCATCGGCCAGCACCAGCGCAATGGCATCGATTTCCGCATTCAGCACCGGCGGCAGGCGGGCCGGGTGAGCGGCGCCGGGAGCCGCATGCGCCCCGCCGATCGGCGTCATGTCGTCGGCTTCCTCCTCGGCGGGCAGCGCGTCGAAACGCGGCTCCACGCGCTCGCGGCCGGGAACGGATGGCGTCATCGCGCCGTCAATCAGAACATCCGGATGGTCGGCGGAAAACGCGCGCTCGGCGCGGCGCTTGTATTTGGATTCCTGCCAGCGGTTGTAAACCAGCACCACGATGATGATGGCAACGGCCACGCCGCCCAGGGCCCACTGAAAATCCGAAATCATCTTTGCTCCGATTTCATTTTGCGTGTCCTCTGTCCGGCAGATTCCGCGGCACCGCCTTCGACCGCGCCCTCAATTGCATCATCAGGCCGCGACCGGCACCGGCGCGCTTTGCGCAAAACGCCTGGCGGCATGGATGTCCACTTCGACAATGCGCGACACGCCCGGTTCGTTCATGGTGACGCCGACCAGCTGCTCGGCCATTTCCATGGTCACCTTGTTGTGGGTGATGAACAGGAACTGGGTCGATGCCGACATTTTCTTGACCAGGTCGCAGAAGCGGTCGGTATTGGAATCGTCCAGCGGCGCATCGACCTCGTCGAGCAGGCAGAACGGCGCCGGGTTCAGGCGGAACAGCGAGAACACCAGGGACAACGCCGTCAGCGCCTTCTCGCCGCCCGACAGCAGCTGGATCGACGAATTCTTCTTGCCCGGCGGCTGGGCGAACACCTGCAGGCCGGAATCGAGAATTTCCTCACCCGTCAGTTTCAGGAAGGCATTGCCGCCGCCGAACAACGAGGGGAACAGCTCCTGGAAGTTGCGGTTGACCGCATCGAAGGTGGTCTGCAACAGATCACGCGTTTCGCGATCGATGCGCTTGATCGCCGCTTCCAGGGTGGCCACGGCCTCATTCAGGTCGGCCGATTGCGCGTCGAGAAATTCCTTGCGCACCGTCGATTGTTCCAGTTCCTGCAACGCGGCCAGATTGACCGGCCCCAATTCGGCGATCGCCTGGTTCAGGCGGTTGATCTCGGCCTGGTAGGCGGTCGAACGGGTTTTCTTCTCGACCATGTCCGCCAATTCCTCGAAATTGGCGCCGGCCTCTGTCAGCTGCTGCGTGAACTGCTCTTCATTGATGCGCGCTTCCTGCTCCTTCATGCGCAGTTCGGTGATCTTGTCGCGCAGCGGTTGCAGATTGCGTTCCACCGCCGCCTTGCTTTCCTCCAGCGACTTCAATTTTCCGGTGGCGGATTCCATGGCATCGCGCGCCGCTGCCAGGGCCTTCTCGCGTTCGCTCCGCATCTCCAGCGCCTGCTGCAGGCGCTCGCGGATATTGCCCTCCTGCAAGCCTTCCAGCTCGCCGGCCAGCGCCTGGCGGCTGGCGGTAACGGCATCAAAACGCCGGGCCAGCTGCGTCGTCATCTCGGTCAGCGCCTTGATCTTGTCGTGGCAGCTGCGTTCGAAGAAGTTTGCCTCCTGCGCACCGCGTTCGGCGGCGCTGACGCGCTCGCGCGCATCGGCCAGCGCGCGTTCCGCCTCGCGCTGCTGATCCTCGATCAGCATCAGGGCATCGGTCAGTTCACCGATCTTGTTGCCGCCCTCTTCCAGCCGGGCCTGCGCCTCGAGCATTTCGGCGCGTTCTTTTTCCATCTCGCCGTCGATGATCGCCAGTTCCTCGCGAATCGCGTTGCGACGGCCTTCCGCCTGGGCAACGGCCTGCGAAAGCTTCAAGGCCTCCATCTGCAGGGCATGTTCGCGGTTCTTGCTGTCCTGGATTTGTGTGCGCAACTGGCGCAGATTTTCCTGGGTTGCGCTCAATTGCAGCTCGGTTTCCTTCTGCGCGGCTTCCAGCGCGTGACGCGCTTCGATCTTGCCCGGCAGTTCGGCCTTCAGCGATTCGATCTCGCGCTGACGCTGCAGCACGCCGTGCAATTCGGACTGCGGGCCGTGGAACAGCAGGCCGTGTTGCGAATACATATGGCCATTGGCGGTGACCAGCACCGCGCCGAACGGTAGCGCGGCCATGCGCGCGCGCGCCTCAGCCTCGTTTTCCAGCACGAATACATTGACCAGACATTCGCGCACGAACGGCAGCACGCCGGGCGTGTCGGAAGTGACCCAGGCCGACAGCGGGGTCAGACCCGCCGCCGTCGCGGTATTGTTACCCGCACCGTTTTCCAGAAACAGGGCGACGCTTCCCGGCGGCGCATCCTGCGAAATGCGGTCGATGGCTGAGGGATCGGCAACCTTGATGGCGTTCAGCTTGAGGCCGAGCGCCGACTCAAGCGCATCTTCCCAGCCTTCCTTGACCTTGATCTGCTGCCACAACCGCGGCGCATTATCGAGCTGATATTTTGACAGCCACATCGCCAGGCGGTTGTTGTTGTCCATGCGCGCCTGCTGGTTCTGCAGCGCGAGCAGGGAGGCTTCGATGCGCGCCAGTTCGCGGGTGGCATCGCCGATGGCATCCACCGACTTCTTGCGCGCCGCATCGAGTTCGGCGAGACGCGCTTCCGCCGCCGCCATCTGCGCCTCGGCCTGCAACAGCATTTCCCGGATTTCCGCGCGTTCGCCTTCCACGCGCGCGATCTCGTCCTGCTCCGGCACCACCAGGGCCATGTTTTCCGTGGTCAGGCGCGTCTTGCGCTGTTCCAGTTGCGACAGAATCTTGAGCGCATTCGATTCGCGCGCCTCTTCCAGCGCCTGGCCGGATTCGGCTTCGCGCACGCCGTTTTCGGCGGCGCGGGTGGCGGCGATCTTTTCGCGCACCTTGTCCTCGAACATCGGCACCTCGGCGCGCACCGCTTCGGCACGCTCGCGCGCCTCGGCAACGCGATCGATGCCGCCGGCCAGTTCGCGATGCCAGCGCTCCAGCTCGGCCGCGGTGGCTTCGCGGTTCGTCTCGACTTCGGCCACCTGCTGGCCCAGCGCCTCGATCTGTGCGCCCAGGCGGCGGCGGTTATCGGCCAGGTAATTGATTTCCTGTTCGAGCTGCACCACGGCCGTGTTCGCCTCGAACATCGCCGCCTGGGCATTGGTCAGCTCGTCGGTCTCGGTGTAGTGGTCCTGGCGCAACTTGTCGAGCTCGGCCTCGACCTCGCGCAGCTTCGCGGTCTCGCCCTCAAAGCCGGTTTCGGTTTTGACGATTTCATTGGCATAGCGCGCCTTGGCGGCGCCGGCCTCGCGCTGTTTGGTGAAGGCCCAGAGGTTTTCGTTGAGCTTCAGTTCCTGATGGAATTCGTTGTATCGGGCCGCGACCTCGGCCTGCCCGGTCAGCTTCTCGACCTGCTTGTCGAGTTCGCCGCGGATATCGTCGACGCGGCTCAGGTTCTCGCGCGAATCTTCCAGCCGCGATTCGGTTTCGCGACGGCGTTCGCGGTATTTGGAAACGCCGGCGACTTCCTCAAGGAATATCCGCAATTCCTCGGGCTTCGAGGTGATGACGCGCGAGATCATGCCCTGCTCGATGATGGCGTAGGCGCGCGGGCCGAGGCCGGTGCCGAGGAACACATCGGTGATGTCGCGACGGCGCACATGCTGGCCATTGATGAAGTAGTCCGAATTGCCGTCGCGCGTCAGCAGGCGCTTGACGCTCAGTTCGGCATATTGCCCCCACTGCCCGCCGATGCGGCCCAGCGAATTGTCGAACACCAGTTCCACACTGGCTCGCGCCACCGGCTTGCGCTGGGTGGAACCGTTGAAAATGACGTCTTCCATCTTTTCGCCGCGCAGATTCTTGGCCGACGATTCGCCCAGCACCCAGCGGACCGCGTCGATGACATTCGATTTGCCGCAACCGTTGGGACCGACGACGCCGACCAGCTGGCCGGGCACTGCGATGGTGGTGGGATCGACAAAAGATTTGAAGCCCGCGAGTTTGACCTGAGTAAGACGCAACTTGAATTCCCTCGGCAACGACTGTTCTTATGATGACCCGCCCGTACGGGTGGGCTGCGTGCCCCCGCGGGAGCGGGGAAGGTTGAAATCCGCCTGCCGGCGGCCAATGTGCAAACCCGCCTTACGGCGGGTGGGGTCAGCTACAATTGCGCAATTCTAACGTATCGATTTCCCAATTCCCAATGAATCCCCCGCGCAAAACAGAATCCGCATCAATAAAGCCGGCTAAGTCCATGAAAAAAAAGAGTGTTACGGCGCATTTAACCAAGCTTGGCGATAAACCCGCCAGCCGTCCAACAAAGCAGCTGGAAGTTTTTCCAAACCCGGCGCCGCATCGCGATTTTCTGATCCATATGGAGCTGCCGGAATTCACCTGCCTGTGCCCCAAAACCGGCCAGCCAGATTTTGCCACCCTGTACCTGGACTACATTCCCGACAAGCGCTGCGTGGAACTGAAAAGCCTCAAGCTCTACATCTGGTCGTTCCGCAACGAAGGCACCTTTCATGAGGCGGTGACCAATGAAATCCTCGACGATATCGTCAAGGCGACCGGCCCGCGCTTCGCGCGCCTCACCGCCAAATTCTGGGTGCGTGGCGGGATTTTCACGACGGTGGTTGCCGAGCATCGCGCTAAAGGCTGGAAGCCGGCGCCGGCGGTGGAATTGCAGAAGTTCGCTGACGAGAAAAGTGTGACCGACAGGTTCTAGCCCTTCTGTTTCGACCGGATAGTGAAAATGCGGTGGAACGGCAGTGATCATTTCCAGGAGAGGAGTTGAAAATGCTGCACGCCATCGATGCACTGATTCCACAACGCTACTGGGCCTGGAGCATTTGTGCGCTACTGGCAGTTGTCTCGGCCCTGCTCCTGCCCATGGGCGCGTTCTGGATCTGGCCGGCCGCGATCTTCGCCCTGCTTACATTGGTCGGCCTGCTCGATTATGCGCAGCCGCGGCAGGCGATCCGCCGCAACTACCCGGTGCTGGCGCACTTCCGGTTTTTCTTCGAATTCATCCGCCCGGAGATTCGCCAGTATTTCATCGAGGCCGATACCGAGGAGTTGCCGTTCGCGCGTTCGCAACGCTCGATCATTTACCAGCGCGCCAAGAACGCCGCCGACAAGCGCCCCTTCGGCACCCAGCTGAACGTCTATGAGCCGAATTACGAATGGATCAACCATTCGATCGCGCCCAGCGACATCGCCAGTCACGACTTCCGCATCAGCATCGGCGGTCCGCACTGCCGCGCGCCCTACTCCGCCAGCATTTTCAATATCTCGGCGATGAGCTTCGGCGCCCTCTCGGCCAACGCGATCCTCGCCCTGAATGAGGGCGCCAAACGCGGCCGCTTTTACCACGACACCGGCGAGGGCTCGATCTCTTGTTATCACCGCGAGCGCGGCGGCGACATCGTCTGGGAAGTGGGCTCGGGTTACTTCGGCTGCCGCAGCGCCGACGGCAAATTCGACGCGGCCAAATTTGCCGATGCGGCGCGCAGCGAGCAGGTGAAGATGATTGAAATCAAGCTCTCCCAAGGAGCCAAGCCCGGTCACGGCGGGGTGCTGCCGGGCGCCAAGGTCACGACCGAAATCGCCATGGCGCGCGGCGTGCCGGTGGGCGCCGATTGCATCTCGCCGGCCCGACATTCTGCATTCTCGACGCCTTTGGAGCTGATCGCCTTCATCGGCAAATTGCGCGAGCTATCGGGCGGCAAGCCGATCGGCATCAAGCTGGCCATCGGCCATCCCTGGGAATGGTTCGCCATCGTCAAGGCCATGCAACAGACCGGCACCACGCCGGATTTCATCGTCGTCGATGGCGGCGAAGGCGGCACCGGCGCCGCCCCTCTGGAATTCACCGACCACGTCGGCGCCCCCTTGCGCGAGGCCCTGATGCTGGTGCACAACACCCTGGTGGGCGTGGGCCTGCGCGATCGCATCAAGATCGGCGCCTCGGGAAAAATCGTCACCGCTTTCGATATCGCACGCACGCTGGCGATGGGCGCCGACTGGTGCAACTCCGCGCGCGGCTTCATGTTTGCCCTCGGTTGCCTGCAGGCCCAGACTTGTCACACCGGCAAGTGCCCGACAGGGGTCACCACCCAAGACCCGAAGCGCATGCGCGCCCTGGTGGTGCCGGACAAAGCCGAACGCGTCTACCAGTTTCAGCAGAACACCCTTGCCGCGCTGAAGGAATTGCTGGCTGCGGCGGGGTTGCAGCATCCCGCCGACCTCGGCCCCGAGCATGTCATCCGCCGCGTATCGTCCACCGAGGTGCGCTCGCTGGCGGCCCTGCATACCTGGGCGAAACCCGGCGAATTGCTGGAAGGCATTCCCGAGCATCCTGTGTTCAAGGTGTTCTGGGCGATTTCGCGCGCCGACACCTTCGCCGCCCCGCCCAATGTATTGAGTGCGCGCGGTTCGAAGTTGCAGTAAGCCTGCGCCGGGCCGCCCCCAATAAAAAACCCGCTGCCGGCGGGTTTTTTATTGGGCTTGCGGCATGGACACTGCTATTTGGTAAAGACTTCCTTCACATCCTGCTTGATTTCCTTGGCCGCTTCTTTGACTTTCTTCGCACCGGTCTTGGCGACCTCCTTGATCTCCATGCCGGCCTCCTTGGCTTTCGGCTTCACTTCCTTGACTGCCGATTTGACGGAGGTCTTGACCTCATGTGCAGCCTCTTTGACTTTCGGCTTTACTTCCTTGGCGTCGGCTTTGATCGTCGATTTTGCCTGCCTGGCATCTTCCTTGATGTTGCCGGAGCCCGCCGAGTCGGACGATTGCGCGAAAATGCCGGTCATCAGAAACCCGGCGAACAGAGCCATCATCAATTTTTTCATGCTGAAGTCCTTCAATTTGAGCGCCAGGGCAAAAATACAGCCGACTGCAAAACGAGCGCCGAACATGCGTTCGCGCTGGCGCGAAACAATAAGCATGAGCCCAATCGATGGCGCTTGTCCATGCACCAGCACACCGATACGGTTTGTGCTGCGACCGGTTCGGCAACAAAAAACCCGCGCGAGGCGGGTTTTGTAAATATGGGGTGGCTGATGGGGTTCGAACCCACGACAACTGGAATCACAATCCAGGACTCTACCGCTGAGCTACAGCCACCATTGTCCGGCGACTGCCGGTCGAACCATATACCCGCAATCGCAAAAAGAGGCCGAATTATAGCGCTTGAAGGCGACTAAATCAAAGCTTTGCTGCGCGCCGCCGATGGATCAGACGCGGACGCGGTGCGCGCCCGATTCCGTGCTGCGCATATCTCTGGGCGCACCCCGGCCGTAATGCGGGCGATTCTATACACTTCTTTAAAAATAATGCTGTAGGATTGGGGAAACAAAAAATACGGCTCTGGTTTTACGATACTCAATCGTTCGCAGGAGAGTGCATGTCGCCAGCCGCAAAAATGAAGATCTTGCTTGTCGAGGACGATGCGCTCAGCCGTATGGTGATGATGGAAATGCTGAGCATGGGTGGCTATGAAATGGTGTCTGCCGCAACCGGTGCCGAGGCAGTGACAATGGCTGCTGCCACAGATATCGCCTTGATCATGCTCGACAACCGCTTGCCCGACGGCTCCGGCGCAGATTTCTTTACCGCCATCCGCGGCGCGGAACATGCCGACAAACGAACGCCGCGCCCTATCATCGCCGTCACCGGTGACGCCTTCCCGGAGGATCAGCGGCGCTTTCTGCAACTTGGCTTTACCGATTACCTGAGCAAGCCCGTTTCCTTGCCGGAACTGCACCGGGTGCTGGCCAAGTATTTTCCTGCGGACAGCGCCGGCGGCAGTTAGCCCCTCGCATTTCGCACGTCCGGCCTTCTCCGTGCACGGCCCTCACGGCCATGAGAAACACGCAGATCGCCATTTGGCGCGCCTTTACAGGCATTTATGCCTCAAAACCCGCGCCAATTCTGGACTTTGTTCACTCGATAACCGCACGCGCCAAACGCCTCGCCTGTGGCCTTCCACGGCCGGGCCGAGCCGCTTCGATTCCGCGCCACGCGCGCCGCAACATGCGGACAAGGATGCAAGGGCTAGCGCAAGGCGTTATTGAGCGCCGTACTGGCGGCGACAACTTCGGCGGCGAGCACCGGCGCTTCGATATTGCGCGCAAGCGCTTCGCGCCTCAGGCGTTCCACCGCCACCTCCGGCGAAAGCCGGTGACGCTCGGCAAGAATCCCGACGGCCAGCCACAGGACGCGCTGATCGGCAGCCTCGTCGGGACTGCTGTCGCGACCGGTGGCATTCGCGCGCAAGGCGCGCATTTCCTCGGCGCGGGCCAGTGCGGCGCGAATGGCGGGAACCACCTGACGAATGTCCAGCGGTTTGACCAAATAGCCCAATGCACCGTACCCGGCGGCTTCCTTGACCGTGGCGGCATCGTTGAATGCCGACAGGAACATGAAAGGCACATCCGTATTGGCCTTCAGATAGCGGGCGACATCCAGGCCGCTTTTTCCCTGCATGCGAATATCCAGCAATGCGAGATGGGGCGGATTGGCGCGCACCAGCAGGATTGCATCATCGCCGTTATCGGCTTCGACCACGTCGAATCCGGCGCTCTTCAAACCGCTTACCAGCGTTGCCAGCACCAGGCGGTCATCATCCACTATCAGCAGGCGTTCGCCTTTTTCAGCCATTTCAACATTTCCCTCTTGGTACCCATTTTTCAATAACGCGGCTTCGGCAAACCTAATCATCGGATAGCCGCACCACAGGAGGCAACAACACCAGTTCTGCCAGCACGCGCTCACCGTATTGACGCACCGTCAGCGACGCCCCCTTTCTCGGCAGCAGGGCCTTGACCAGGGACAGGCCGGCGGCACCGGCGGAAATCGTGGCGAAATCAAAACCGTCGGCCAGCCTGCCCTCGTTGGACACATGCCAGATCACGCCCTCACCGGACGTTTCCAGCGTCGCCTCCACCACCCCGCCGGCTGCGCCGTACTTAAGGGCATTGGTAAGTAATTCGTTGATGACCAGTGCCAGCGGCACCGCCTCATGCTCGGGGATGATCCAGGCATCCGCCCGCAGAATGCGATTGTGAAACCTGAATGCGGCCGCACCGAGGCGCCCGAGGCTGTCGACGATCGCCCGCGTCAGCGCCAGCAGCGACATCTCCCCGCCCTCGCGCACCTGAAGGCCATGCACCTGCGCGATCGCCTGGATCTGGCCGATCACCTCTTTGAGTTCGCGCGCGACCGCCGGCCTGGTCCGGGCAGTATGTTCGAGCAGGCCGGCGACGCCTTGCAGATTGTTCTTGATTCGATGGTGCACCTCGCGCACCAGCACATCGCGCTGTTGCATCGCTTCCTGAATGCGCGCCTCCTCGCGCATGCGCCGCTCGGTGACATCCTCGGCAATGCCGAATACCCGGACTTCGCCGGTATCCATGGTCACCGGAAAGGTGCGCGAACGGATCCAGCGCTTGCCCTTGGCGGGATGGTTGACCAACACTTCGGTCTCGGACCCGCGGCCGTCCCGGTCGGCCACAAAAGAAGCCTCGATGACATCGCGATAACCGGCATCGACGTGCTCGAGGAAAAGGTGCGGATCGCGTCGCGCCGCCTCGGCAGGCACGCCAAACAGATCTAGATCGGCGTCGTTCACATAGTGGCAGACCGTACGCTCGGGATTGGTAATGAAAAAGAGACGATCCACATTATCGGCAAACTGGCGGAAGCGCGCCTCGCTCTCGCGCAACTCCTGCTCAGTGCGTTTGCGCGCCTCGATATCGAGGAAGCCGAAAATGTAGCCCGCATCCGGGTCGCCCGGCGACAGCGCACTCGCGTGTGTCGACGTCCAGCGCAACTGTCCGCTGCGGTGGCGCAAGGGCAATTCGATCTGCGCCGCCCCTTCCCGGTCAATGACCTCGTAAATGGCGCGTCCCGCCGCCTCATACTCTTCATCGCTGGGAAAGAACGCACGCGTCGACAGCCCCGCGAGTTCGTCGATGCCAAGGCCAAACATTTTGGCCGCCGCGGCATTGCCCTTGACAACCCGGCGGTTGCGAATGATCGCCATCCCCACCAGCGTGGTATCAAAAATTTGTTGCTGCTCGCGCAGGGCCTGCTGCAGCTGCTGTTCCTGCGCCTTCTGCTCGGAGATATCGATGATCACCCCGATGACGCCGTCTTCCGGGCGGCCCGGCACCAGCGGGCGGTTGATGATTTCCGCCCAGAACGTGCTGCCATCCTTGCGTATATACAGCGCCTGGCGCCGGATCGTCTCGCCGGCGCGCATCCGTTCGCGGTTGTTTGCACTGATCTCATCGGACTCCCTGCGCGAGGTGCGGAATGTGGAGCTGTGCATGCCCAGCATCTCGCCCGCCGCATAACCGAACATGATTTCCAACTGCCGGTTGACCTTGACCACGATGCGGTCCCTGGAAACGAACAGTCCCGCCGCGGTGCCCTCGAATATGGTCTCCTGCTCGCGCAGGGCCTGATTGAGTTCTTCCGTTTTCGCGAGGCGTCCCGAAATATCGCGCAGGCTGGCAAACAGGTGAGTGACCGCACCGCCCGCGCTCACCGGCACCATACGCACTTCAAAGTGCTTGTCGCCGGCAGGGCGCGGCACGACGATGGTAAAAATCGCCCCATCGCGGCTGGCGGACGCTTGCTGCGCATGCACGGCAAGCGTGGGGCCGGCAGTGGCGCGAGCGTTCAAGTCATCAAGATGCCGGCCGACGAGCGCAGTTGTCCCCTGCTCGAACACCCGCTCGGCACTGCGGTTGGCATGGGTGATCCTGCAGGCGGCATCGACACGCAAAATCGCATCCGGCGAATGCTCGACAAACTCGCCTGCCTGTTTCCAATATTCAGCATCGCTGCCGGCAGCACCGGCAGAAGTCGATGGGTCCTCGCCAACGGTGTCGGCGGCCGCAATTCGACGTGTTGTATTCTTCTGGTCGGGGGCGGAGGCCACGGGAAAGTGTTCTGGTTGGCGAGACGTTGACTGAATTTCCTAGTGTACAACGAAGCCGAATTGCGGTCCTGCGCGGGCGAGCAAGCCGTCGTTGTCGCCCGCGCCATCTCCGATCGATCTCGGCGCAGATAGACGAACAGGTTCTGGTCGGTAGTCTTCGTCCGCGAGCCGGCCGCGGCACGATTGTTCGACACATACGTGATCGCCTGATCCGGATCGGTCGGCGACACGCGCACCGGATGGCGCGCGTGGGCGTATAGTCAACACCTTCGCGGACTGTTCGTCGTATTAATACGAGGCGCACCATGACCGAACGCCACCGCCCGACAGAAGACGCCGGGCAAATCCCCCCAGTCTCGACGCTCCCGGAGCTGGCCATTGCCGACCTAGAACCTTACCAGGTGTACTCACGCGTCGAGATACTTGCCAATGTGCACGCGCTTATCGACCAGCAGATACTCGCCACTGTTTATTTCGACCGGGGAGAAAAATTCTTCGCCACCCGCTTTCTGGCCGTCAACCCCGAATTCGAGGAACTGATCTTCGCTCTCGGCGCCGACAGTCGCGTCAACGAGCAATTGAAAGCCGTGGAAGGTCTGACCGTGGTCGCATTTCTGGACCATATCAAAGTGCAGTTTGCGGTGGATCGTGCGGAACCGACGCAGTTTGAGGATGCGCCCGCATTCCGCATGCGGATGCCGCGCTCGATTCTTCGCCTGCAGCGCCGCAATGCTTTCCGCGCACGCACGCCCTTGGTCAAATCGCCGATGGTCTTGCTGCCGCCCGTCCCCGATCGCGAGGGCAAGTCCGACACGACCCGAGTACGAATTACCGATATCAGCGCCACCGGGCTGGCGTTCGTGACCCAGGTCGGTCGGCCCATCCTGTCGGCGGGCATGCGCCTGCTCGGTTGCCAGCTCGAGCTTGGCGAAAACAAAAAAATCGACGCCGACATGGAAGTGCGTCATGTCTCCATTTACAAGGATGGCGTCGGCAGCGAGATGTGCCGTGCGGGCTGCATGTTGCTGCGCCTGTCGGGTCCGGCGCAGACGACCATCCAGCGCTATGTGAATCAGTTGGCCGCCAGTGAGTACAAAATCGCCTGATCCCATAGCGCGTCGCAGTTTGGGGCGGCCAAATCATTTTGCCAACGATTCTCTTCAAGTCCGACAGGTCAACTATTCTTGCATGTTCATTATTTCGTCATCGGTCGTCACCCGCTATACGCAGACCGCGATCAGGCAGAAGGATATGGAATGAGGCCTGCATTAGGGATTCCCATATAAATATAGCTTGCTATTAAATAGCAAGCTATGTAATATCGCTTGCATGTCTGCACGAAATCCTCCCCCATCCAGCAAGCCTGCCGCCTCGCTACTGCTCAATGAGCAGCTGTGCTTTGCGCTGTATTCGACGATGCTTGGCATGAACAAGGTCTACCGCAAGTTGTTGCGGACGCTTGGGGTGACCTATCCGCAATACCTGGTGCTGTTGGTCCTGTGGGAGCGCGATTCACTGACGGTGTCCGAGATCGGCGAACAGCTCTTTCTGGATTCGACCACACTCACACCGCTACTCAAGCGCATGGAAACGTTGGGACTGTTGGACCGCAACCGGGCCAAGGCGGACGAACGTCAGGTGATCATCAGCCTCACCAAACGCGGACGTGAACTCAAGCACCGGATCAAGGCTGTACCTGAGGGCGTCTTCTGCGCCACCGAATGCACACCGGATGAACTGGCTTCCATCCGCGATCAGTTGTTTTTTCTGCGGGACAGGCTGTTCAAAAATGCTTAATCTACCCCACGGTATAGGTACGCCCATTTTTTTTGATAAATATATAGCACGCTATTTAATAGCTTGCTATTTTCCTGTTGCCGTTGCGCATCAACGGGTCGCTTAAGTCGCAGCAATCCCTCATTTACACACGAAAGGAAATAGACCATGAATCGCTATACCAAAATTTTCGCCGCTTGCACAATGGCACTGGCCACCAACGTAAGCATGGCCGCCGGCAGCCCGGGCGTTGAGCGCAATGTGCAGAACTTCCTCAACGCGGTTGAGGCCGGTGGCGGCAAGCCGCTAGAGCAACTATCGCCGGCAGACGCTCGTGCGGTTCTCTCCAGTGTGCAGGCCGGCCCCAAGCTGGACTTGCCCAAGGTGGACATCAGCACCAAGACCATCAAGGCCGATGGCCGCGAGATCAAACTCCATATAGTGCGCCCTGCCGGTGTGAGCGGCACGCTGCCAGTCTTCATGTTCTTCCATGGCGGCGGCTGGGTGCTGGGCGATTTCCCCACTCACGAGCGTTTTGTGCGCGACCTGGTGGTCGGTTCAGGCGCCGCCGCGGTGTTCGTGAACTACACGCCGTCGCCCGAAGCCCGCTACCCGGTGGCCATCAACGAAGCCTATGCTGCGACCAAGTGGGTGGCCGAGCACGGCGCCGAGATCAACGTCGATGGCAAGCGCCTGGCCGTTGCAGGCAATAGCGTGGGCGGCAACATGGCGGCCGTGGTCGCCCTGATGGCAAAGAGCAAGGGCACCCCCGCCATTCGCAGCCAAGTACTGTTCTGGCCCGTGACGAATGCGAACCTGGAAAACGCATCCTATGACGAGTTCGCGGCAGGCCACTTCTTGACGAAGGGCATGATGAAGTGGTTCTGGGACAGCTACACCACCGATGCGTCACAGCGGCAGGAAATCTACGCTTCGCCGTTGTTGGCGACTCCCGAGCAACTAAAAGGTCTGCCGCCTGCGTTGGTGCAGACCGCCGAGAAGGACGTGCTGCGCGATGAGGGCGAGGCTTATGCGCGCAGGCTCGACGCGGCGGG